>Ga0316206_1000345_pt1 | contig 70510 bp, 69 predicted proteins | sample 6monthpyrite_MG_FD_204942 | JGI IMG/M metagenome (GOLD analysis project Ga0316206, IMG submission 204942) | Microbial mat bacterial communities from mineral coupon in-situ incubated in ocean water Damariscotta River, Maine, United States -... | ecosystem: Environmental > Aquatic > Marine >...
CGCCTCGGTGCCTGACCCCCCAAAGGGGCAAGGATGCTTGTACCGTGGTGTGCGTCGACAACATTTGAAATAGCCCCGCTATTTCTGCATGTTATCTCCTGCGCCATGATAAAATCCTTCCTTGCTGAGTAAACCACATTAATGAGGCCTGACCCTAGTTCATTCGTTTGGCAGACTTTGCACCCTATTCGTTAGCTGGTTTGCTTTGACAAGCGTGCGAGGCACTTTGCCTTGCACGTTTTCTTTGGCTTTGACTAATCAAATCGCTCTGGCAGATGATCTTCCTCTGCCAGATCAGAAAAGCGTGTGAATTCTTTTTCGAATTGCAGTTGGATAGTGCCAACGGGGCCGTGACGTTGCTTGCCAATGATAAGCTCGGCCTTGCCATAAAGTGAATTCATCTCAGCCTGCCACGCAAGGTGCTTTTCTTGATCAGTATGGCCCGGCTCATCTTTTTCTTTGTAATATTCCTCGCGGAAGACAAACATCACCATATCAGCATCCTGCTCAATCGAGCCAGATTCTCGGAGATCAGACAGCATTGGCCGCTTGTTTTCGCGCTGCTCAACACCCCGGCTAAGCTGTGAGAGGGCAAGGACCGGAACATGAAGTTCTTTGGCCAAGCTTTTGAGACCACGGGTAATTTCGGATACCTCTTGCACCCTGTTTTCATGGCCGCCGGATTTGCTGCTACCACGTAACAGTTGCAGATAATCAACAATAACCAGCCCTAAATTATGCTGCCGCTTGAGCCTGCGAGCCCTGTTTCTGAGGGCTGAGATGGTCAGCGCGGGCGTATCGTCGATAAACAGGGGGGTATCTTCAAGGGCAATCGCCGCCCTTGCTATTGCTTCGAATTCGGCTTGGCTTAGTTTACCCTGACGCATGGCATGCGATTGGATAGGATTAGGGCCATCATGGTAGCGGTTTGCAATATCTGAGAGGATACGGGCCGCGAGCTGATCCGCCGACATCTCAAGGCTGAAAAAGCAGACCACGGCGCCCTTTGAGCGCTCAGGATCAATGCCAGCCAAGCGGTCTTGGGCGAAACGCTCGGCGGCATTAAAAGCAATGTTGGTTGCCAAAGCTGTTTTTCCCATAGCGGGACGACCTGCCAATATCATCAAGTCGCTATCGTGCAAGCCCCCAATTTTTTCGTTGAGTTTCGTGAGGCCTGTCGTGACGCCGGATAGGCTGTCGGGATCCCGGTAGGCATTTTCAATATTTTCGACAGCTGCTTTAAGGGCTTTGGAAAAAGTCTGTGCGCCGGAATCTGTTTGCCCCAGCTCTGCGAGGTCATAAAGCTGTTTTTCGGCATCGGATATTTGCTCGCTGGCTTCGGTGTCGATAGGCGCATCATAGGCATCATTGACCATCTGCTCGCCGATCTGGATCAGCGAACGGCGCATGGCCAGATCATAGATGGTGCGCCCGTAATCTTCGGCATTGATAATGGTGGCGGCAGAAGCGGCCAAGCGCACCAGATACTGCGCTCCGCCAACGTCTGTCAGTGCTTCGTCATTTTGGAAATACGGTTTGAGTTTTACAGGATCGGCAATTTGATTTTTATCAACAAGTTTCAAAACTGATTCGTAAATGCGCCCGTGGACGGGTTCGAAGAAATGCTCAGGCTCCAGAAAACCCTGCACCTTCTGTGCGGCCTCATTGTTAACAAGGATTGAGCCTAGAAGTGCTTGTTCTGCCTCAAGATTATGAGGTGCCTGACGGTATGAAACATCGTCAACACCATCGTTGGCAGCTTCATGCGATAGCGCATTCATTGGCACTTACCTTCCGTGAGTGGCTCCCTGAGCCAGGATTTTCGAGATACGGGCTATAGCCTCATTGTTGGCTGGACTGTATATTTTTTTTCGCGCACGCCCAAGATTGAAAATAGCTTGTCCACAATGTTTTTATCCACAGAGGGATAACTATGGGGATAAGTTTTCTAGGCGAATTGTGGACTGGGTATTACGCAGGGCGAGGTCAAAAAAAAGGCGGCCCACGGGACCGCCTTTTTTTGATAAGTTTTAAAGAATTTATTCTTTAGCAGCTTCTTCTGTAGCTTCCTCAGCATCAGTCGAGGCAGCTTCTACATCTGCACTGCCGTCTTCTGCGGGTTCTTCAACAAATTCTTCTTCGTCGGCGCTATCATCATACACGTTTGCATTTACTGCGGTGCCAGTTTCAAATTGTGTTTTCGCTTCATCTTCACTACGCGCGATATTCACCGTAACGACCTGGGCAACTTCGGCGTGCAACTTGATGATAACATCATGTAGCCCAAGATTTTTAATGGCGCGGTCCAAAACAACCTGAGTACGCGTGATCTTGATACCAGCATCAATCACGGCCTCTGCGATGTCACGTGATGATACAGAACCGTATAGCTGGCCACTTTCGCCCGCAGCACGGATCATTACCACATTAACAGCGGCCATGGTCGCAGCTACTGTTTCGGCTTCAGATTTACGTTGTAGATTATCAGCTTCTAGACTGGCGCGATCAACTTCGAAAGCAGCCTTATTGCTTGCAGTTGCACGAAGGGCTTTCTTCTGTGGAAGAAGGAAGTTCCGAGCGAAACCGTCTTTAACCGTAACAATTTGGCCCATCTGGCCAAGCTTGTTTACGCGTTCCAATAGGATGACTTGCATTTTCTGTCTCCTTCTGGCGACTATTGAACGAGAAACGGCAGCAGGGCGATATTACGGGCGCGTTTAATCGCTTTTGCCAGTTCGCGTTGCTTCTTTGCAGAAACAGCTGTGATCCGGCTAGGAACGATTTTACCGCGCTCAGAAACATACTTCTGCAGCAGTCTTACGTCTTTATAATCAATTGTTTGGGCATTATCGCCGGAAAACGGACACGTTTTGCGACGACGAAAAAACGGACGACTAGCAGCCATTATTTATAATCCTTGCGTGGAGGGCGCTCACCGCTGCGCACAGGGCGACGGTCCCGGTCTGCTTTAGAGCGAAGAACGATCGATTGGCCTTCTTCATGCTCGTCAACGCGAATAGTCATGAAACGCACGATATCTTCATGCAGACGAATTTGGCGTTCCATTTCAGCGATTGCAGCATGCGGCGCGTCAATGTTCAACAGAACATAATGGCCCTTGCGGCTTTTCTTGATTTTATAAGCGAGGCTTTTAAGCCCCCAATATTCATTTTTCGCGATTTTTCCGTCATGATCCTCGATGATCTTGGTCAAATCGGCTGTAATGCTTTCCACTTGCGGCGCGCTAACATCTTGGCGTGCAATGAAAACATGTTCGTATAAAGTCATGCTTCACTCCTATGTGCTGATCGCTCCCCAGCCACTATGGTCAGGGGTCTCCAGCTCACTTCAAAAGGTGCCCTGTTCAAACCTAGTTCAATCAGGACGGGCCTCTATAACGCCCAGCAATAGGGAATGCAAGGAAAAGCACGCGCTTTTGCGCTATATTATCGAAGGACTTGCCATTCCGGGAGCGCATGTGCCAAACCCCGGAATGGATTTGTGATAATTTGGGGCTGTTGGAGGATCAAAATGACCCGAGCACTGGTGTTTCCTGGGCAAGGTAGCCAATTTATAGGAATGGGCAAATTGCTTGCAGAAGCAGAACCCGCAGCCCGATTGGTTTTTGAAGAAGTTGATGACGCCTTGTCGCTGCATCTTTCAAAAATAATGTGGGAAGGTACAGACGATGATCTTCGTCTAACAGAAAATACACAGCCAGCGCTGATGGCTGTGTCGCTGGCAGTGATAAGGACGCTGGAGGCTGGCGGCGCGGATGTCGCGAGTATCGCCAGCCATGTTGCCGGGCATTCGCTGGGCGAATATTCAGCATTGGCGGCAGCCCATGCCTTTTCTATCGGTGATACGGCCAGATTATTGAAACGCCGCGGTGAGGCCATGCAAAGGGCGGTACCGGTAGGTGAGGGCGCAATGGCAGCCATACTGGGGCTTTCCTTTGATGAAGTTGTTGCTGTTGTTGAGGCCGCTGCTGAGGGCGAGGTTGTTGTTGCAGCCAACGATAATGCCGACGGCCAAGTTGTGATATCCGGGCATAAAGCAGCGGTAGAACGTGCGATTGATCTTGCTAAAGAAAAAGGAGCCAAGCGCGGCCTGTTGCTGCCTGTATCGGCACCGTTTCATTGCTCGCTGATGCAACCCGCAGCAGACGAAATGAGGGCAGCACTGGAAGAAGTGACTATTTTGAGACCAACAGTACCGGTGATTGTAAATGTATTGGCTGTGCCTATCAGTGAACCAGAAGGCATCGCCAGTTTACTGGTAAAGCAGGTGACGGATGTTGTGCGGTGGCGTGAAAGTGTGGGCTGTATGGCGTCACTTGGTATTGATCATGTTATTGAAATCGGGGCAGGCAAAGTTTTGACAGGATTGGTGAAGCGTATTGACCGCTCATTGTCTTTGACCAATATTCAAGACCCTGCGGACATCGAAGCTTTTGCAGCGACACTATAAGAAGCAGCTACACTATAAGAAAAGGGGTGGACAATGTTTGATATGACCGGAAAAAAAGCGCTGATCACAGGTGCTACGGGCGGCATCGGTGCCGCTATTGCCACTATGCTACACCGTGCGGGTGCAGAAGTGGTGATCTCGGGTACGCGAGCTGAAAAATTGGCGGCGCTTGCTGCTGAACTCGGTGACCGGGTTCATGTGCTCGCCGCTGACCTTTCAGACCGGGCTAGCGTTGATCAGCTTGCAAAAGATGCACTTGCAGCCATGGGCACTGTTGACGTTTTGGTCAATAATGCAGGTATTACCAAAGATAATTTGGCCATGCGGATGAAGGACGACGAGTGGGACAGCGTGATGCAAGTTAACCTTGAATCAGCTTTTCGGCTGACCAAAGCCTTGATGCGCGGCATGATGAAATCGCGTTGGGGCAGGGTCATCAATATAACATCTGTAGTGGGTGTTACAGGGAACCCAGGTCAAGCCAACTACTGTGCTTCGAAAGCTGGCATGATCGGCATGTCCAAATCCCTGGCAGCGGAACTTGGAAGCAGGGGCATCACCGTAAATTGTGTGGCGCCGGGCTTTATCGCGACTCCGATGACAGATGTGCTGTCTGATGAGCAGAAATCGGCGATCACTGTCGGCATACCGTCGGGTGTTTTGGGGGATCCTGCTGACATAGCCGGAGCAGTATTGTACTTCGCAAGCGATGAGGCCAAATATGTGACTGGGCAGACATTGCATGTAAATGGTGGTTTGGCGATGATCTAGCTTGTATATGCTGGAAATGCTGCTACATAATTCCCCAACAAAGGGTTCTCAAATATAGGAAACTATGTTAACAGCAGCCCGACAAGGGATATTTATTTAATATTTGAAATAGATTGACCATAGGCTGGGGTTTGTTACAAAATCGACAAACCCCTTAATATTCAGTGTTAAGAACGAGGAAAAGAGCAATGAGCGATATTGCCGAGAAGGTGAAAAAAATTGTAATCGAGCACTTGGGCGTGGACGAAGACAAAGTCACCGATAACGCTAGCTTTATTGACGACCTTGGCGCAGACAGCCTCGACACAGTTGAGCTGGTTATGGCGTTTGAAGAAGAATTCGGTATCGAAATTCCTGACGATGCGGCTGAGAAAATTCAGACTGTTAAGAACGCGATAGACTTTATTAGCGCGAATTCCTAGTTAGGAACGGGTATTTAAGAGGGCGACAGCTGGGTACTATGATCCCGCTGTTGCCCTTTTTAATTTCTACACCATTTGTTTTCTGTCAGATTTGGGCTTGATGATAGAAATAAGGAATTGTCGATGAGACGAGTAGTTGTCACCGGAATGGGTATGGTTTCGCCGCTGTCAGCCAGCGTTGATGGAACTTGGAAAAAATTGATCGAGAGCCAGTCTGGCGCTGGGCCAATCACTTTATTTGATACCGAAGGGTTTAATTGCAAAGTCGCTTGTGAAGTGCCTTTGGGGGATGGAACTGGCGATACATTCAATGCTGATGATTGGATGTTACCAAAAGAACAGCGTCGCGTAGACAACTTCATCCTCTTTGGCATGGCGGCGGCGATTCAAGCTGTGCGCGATGCGGGCTGGGAAGATCCAGGCGAAGAGGAAAGCTTGCGCACGGGCGTTATGATTGGCTCTGGCATTGGCGGACTACGCTGGATTTCGGAAACCTCGATTATCCTTCATGAACAAGGTGTGCGAAGGGTTAGTCCTCATTTTATCGCGGGATCGATTGTTAATCTGGCTTCTGGCAACCTATCAATCAAATATGGCTTTAGAGGGCCGAACCACGCCGTGGTAACGGCTTGCTCAACCGGGGCACACGCCATCGGTGATGCCGCGCGGTTGATTGCTCTGGACGATGCAGATGTTATGGTTGCGGGTGGAGCAGAAGCATCGGTATGTGCAATTGGTTTTGCTGGTTTTTGTCAGGCAAAAGCCTTGTCTACAAAATATAATGATGCGCCTGAGACAGCGTCACGCCCTTGGGATGCCGGTCATGATGGCTTTGTTATGGGCGAAGGATCTGGCATTGTTGTTCTTGAGGAACTGGAACATGCGAAAGCCCGCGGTGCCAAAATTTATGCTGAAATAGTTGGCTACGGCATGTCTGGTGATGCTTACCATGTAACGGCACCAGCCCCTGATGGTAACGGCGGTTTCCGTTCGATGTCGGCAGCCTTAAAGCGCTCGGGCCTCAACGTTGAAGATATCGGATATATCAATGCGCATGGTACTTCGACGCCGATTGGTGATCCGATTGAATTTGGCGCAGTGAAACGCTTGCTCGGAGACCATGCAAGTAAAGCTGTTATGTCTTCGACCAAATCCGCGATCGGGCATTTGCTCGGCGCAGCGGGGGCTGTGGAGGCAATTTTCTGCATCAAAGCCATTCAGGAAAATATTGTTCCACCGACATTGAATTTGCATACACGTGCCGCAGGTTGTGAAGGCATTGATCTGGTTGCCAATGTGGCGCAGGAGCGAAAGGTTTCAGCCGCTCTTTCCAACAGTTTCGGATTTGGTGGTACAAATGCATCGCTGGTGATGAAAGAATACACCGGCGACTGATAACCAAAAACCATAACAAAAAAGATAAATGACCGGTTTCAGACTTGGAATTATCCTATTAGGGTATTGCCCATGATCAGGAGCCGGTTTTTTACATTTCTAACGATTGGTGGTTGCATGCTCGTGCTGGCGGCAGCAACGGCATTTGGAACCGTTCGCCATACACTGAACCTTGTGACCCCGTCAGCTCAAGCCCGGCTTCTTTATATCGAACCTGGTGACAGTTTGCGCCGCATTGCGCAGAAAGCAACAAAACTGGGCATTGTTCAGCGTCCGTGGCACTTTTGGCTGGCAGCGCGCTATGTAAGGCAGGAAACAAGACTTAAGGCTGGCGAGTACGAGATTAAACCGTCAACAGCGCTGGCTGATGTGATTAAGGCTGTCGTTGCAGGGGATATTTATTACCGGCGCATAATCATTCCCGAGGGATTTTCTGTTCAGCAAATTGAGGCGCTGCTTACCGGAGCGTTAGGGCTGAATTGGGACGGGTACAGTGCACCCGATGAAGGAAGCCTGTTGCCGGAGACATACTATTATACCCGTGGTGAAAGTGTTTCCGCCCTTGTTGGCCGCATGAAAAAAAATATGACGGATACGCTTGATCTTTTGTGGGGTACGCGCGCCAATGGCTTGGCGATTACGAGCAAACAAGACGCTTTGATTTTGGCGTCAATCGTTGAAAAGGAAACAGGAGTACCGCAAGAGCGGCGGCTTGTGGCGGCGGTCTTTCTTAACCGCTTAAAAAAGCGCATGAGACTGCAGTCTGATCCAACAGTCGTTTACGGTTTGACTTATGGTTTACCGCTGGGACGCCGCCTTACAGGCGCCGACCTTAAGATGAAAACACCTTTCAACACGTATCAGATTTCGGGCCTGCCTTCTGCCCCCATTGCGAACCCTGGTCGTGCCTCAATTGAGGCCGTGCTGCGACCTTCAGATGTACCCTATTTGTATTTTGTTGCCGATGGAACCGGGGCACATGCCTTTTCCTCTACACTGAAGGCCCACAATAGGAATGTTAAAAAGTGGCGGAAAATAAGGGATAGCGCAAACTGAATATCTGATGGCGATTTGCCGGTAGTGTTTGATTTGAGGGCTATCAAAAAAGTTGCATCCGGCTATAGTGCGGCACGGCTGATATCTTGCGCAAAAGGAACTGCAGATGACGATGATTAGTATGACGGGCTTTGCCCGTGGCGCGGGAAGTGCATTTGGCCATAGCTGGAACTGGGAAATAAAGAGCGTTAACAACAAGGGGCTTGATGTTCGCTGCAGATTTCCGTCGTTTTTGGACGGATATGACCTCACGATTAAGAAAATTATCGAAGCCTCTCTTGCGCGGGGGTCGGTTTTTGTCGCTTTAAATATTACCGCTGATTCAGACGGAGGTGAATTCGTTATTAATGAATCGAGGCTCCGTTCTTTGCTGGATTTCGCAGCTAAATATGCGGGTGAACCGGGTGTTTCGCCCGCCGCGCTTGACGGACTTCTGGCAGTTAAAGGTGTTGTTGAATTAAGCCTCACCGAAATCAGCGAGCAGGATAAAAAAAGCCTCGAAGCCACGTTGACTGAAAACTTGAAGCATGTGGTAGAGGATTTGAATGCTACACGTGCTGACGAGGGCGCTCGTATGTTGGGCGTGCTCAATAGCCAATTGCAACAGGTGGCTGAATTGGCAGACGCCGCCCGTGCGCGCGCAGGCAACAGAATCGAGGCAATGAATACACGGTTTAGAATGCAACTGGCAAAGCTTGAGAACGTTGAAAAACCTGTGCCAGATGAAAGAATTGCACAGGAAATTGCAATATTGGCAGTGAAATCCGACGTCCAAGAAGAGTTGGACCGTTTGGACAGCCATGTGGAAGAAGCCCGCAGTTTGTTAGCTGCAAATAAACCTGTAGGACGGCGACTGGATTTTCTTTGCCAGGAGTTTAACCGCGAGGCCAATACACTTTGTTCCAAATCAGCCGACAGCGAACTGACAAAAATTGGACTTGATCTGAAGGTCTTGGTAGACCAGTTTCGTGAACAGGTTCAGAATATTGAATAATTAGCCGAGGTCTGAATGCCAAAAAAGACAATCGATAGCCGTAGAGGCCTAATGCTTGTGATGTCGTCGCCGTCAGGTGCTGGCAAAACCACGTTAACAAGGCGGCTTTTGGCCGAAGACCCGGATGTTGTGATGTCGGTGTCTGCTACTACGCGTGGCCCAAGGCCAAGCGAAAAAGAAGGCACGGATTATTATTTTGTTGGCCACGAGCATTTCGCTGAAATGATAGAGGCTGATGAATTGCTGGAATATGCGAGTGTTTTTGATAATCGGTACGGCACGCCGCGAGAGCCGGTAACGCAGGCTTTGTTGCTGGGAAAAGACGTTATTTTTGATATTGACTGGCAAGGTACCCAGCAATTGATGTCAAGTTCGCGGGCGATTGATTTGGTGCGGATATTCATTCTGCCGCCTTCAATTGCGGCGCTGGAAAAGCGATTACGATCCAGAGCGCAAGACAGTGACGAAACTGTTGCGAAGCGTATGGACAAGGCCGAGAGCGAAATAAGTCACTGGGCAGAATATGATTATGTTCTGGTGAATGACGATCTTGATCAAACTTATGAAGACCTAAAAGCGATCGTGCGCGCCGAGCGCTTCCGGCGGGAACGCCGCCCTGGCATGTCGGAATTTGTTCGCGATTTGATGGAAGAACGGCAATTGCGTTAATCTGCTAGCTTGGGTTTATAGGCTGCCGGGCTGTCATTTCCCCGTAAATTTTTGCAATATCGATAAACTCTGGCACTGAAACATTTTCAGCACGCAAGGTCGGTTCTAATCCGGCTTTTTCCAAAAGTTCCAAAACCGGCACGTTTAGCCCTTTGAGGCTGGCCCGCAACATTTTTCTCCGCTGGCCAAAAGCGCGCGCAACTATATGTTCAATATCTGTTTGTTTAACCGCAGGCACAGGAGAGTCCTTAGGCACGAAGTGGACCACAGCACTTTCAACTTTGGGTGGGGGAGTGAAAGCCGCAGCCGGCACTTTAAGCGCAATTTTCACTGTGCCTCGCCACTGCGCCATTACCGATAATCGGCCATAAGCCTTGCTGCCGGGTTTAGCGACGATACGGTCCGCCACTTCTCGTTGAAACATCAAGGTCAGAGAAGAAAACCACGGCTTCCATTCAGCGGCCGTTAGCCATTTCACCAGCAATACGGTCCCAATATTGTAGGGCAAGTTTGCCACAATGTGTAACTCTTCCCCTGCAGAGGGGGCAAGAAGCGCTAATTCGTCCATTTTGAGGGCATCACCTTCGACAACAGACAATCGCCCGTCATAGGTGTCCGAAATTTGCTGCAGTGCAGGCAAACACCGCTTGTCCATCTCTACCGCGACAATTCTTTTGGCTCCGTTCGCGAGCAAGCCACGGGTCAAGCCGCCAGGGCCTGGGCCAACTTCATAAACCACACTGTTAGAAAGGTCGCCTGCGACGCTTGCTATTTTTCTCGTCAGATTCAAATCGAGAATAAAATTCTGCCCAAATGACTTTTTTGCACGAAGGTCATGCTCCAAAATAACCTCGCGTAGAGGGGGCAGTGGGTCAGGCATGGTTTTGGTCAGCCGTGGAACACATGTCTTGCGCCAGCAAGACTGCGGCCAGCATACTGTCGGTGCGCGCCATGCCTTTGCCAGCAAGTTCCAGCGCCGTTCCATGATCAGGTGATGTGCGGATAACAGGAAGGCCTAATGTCACGTTTATGCCGCCCCAGAAATCCAGTGTTTTCACCGGGATGAGTGCCTGGTCATGATACATACATAATACAGCGTCATAGCTGTCCCGGGCTTCGCTATGAAAAAGTGTATCGGCGGGCAGGGGATCACTAACATTAACACCGTGATCCCTTAGCGCCCACACAGCGGGCAGAATATGCGTGGCTTCTTCCATCCCGATGGTACCACTTTCGCCCGCGTGCGGATTTAGGCCAGCAACAGCTATTCTGGGTGCCGCAATGCCAAATCGTTTTTTTAGGTCGTTATTTGTTACGAGCCCAGCATGAATGATCTTGTCCATCGTTATTGTGGAGGCCACGTCTTTCAACGGAATATGGACAGTAACGGGTACGGCACGAAGATTTTCCGCCGCTAACATCATAACTGAAAAATTATCTTTTTCGCCGCAAAGGCGCGCCAGATATTCCGTATGGCCTGGTGCGTCAAAACCGCCGCGGTAAAGCGTGGCTTTGTGGATCGGGGCGGTGACTATACCTCCGATTTCACCTTGAAGTGCCAATGCCGTTGCTGTTCTGATGGCTTCAAGCACCGCAACGCCGTTTTTGGCGGAGGGTGTGCCGAGAACTATCGGTTCGGTTAGAGAGATCGGCAGCACGGGAAGCGCGTTTTGAAACGCTACGCTGGCTTCACTGGCTGTGCTTACTACCGCGATAGGAAGCTCAGGGGCAATTGCTGTTAGCGCCTCAACCGCCCCAATAAAAACAAATGGCAGCAGTTTTTTTTCTTCACGGAGTCGCCACAGATTTATAATCAGTTCGGGTCCGATACCCGCTGGTTCACCCATTGTTAGACCAAGTGGTTTCATATGTTGCTGGTTGCCTAAAATACTTTAGCGATAGTCGATGATAGCGTCCCTGCGCAGATCGCGTAGATATTTCCGTCCCCGCATCGAAAGCCGTTGTTGCTCAATCTGGTTATATATCAGATCAAAGTCGGGTTCCTGAATTTGTGCTACCTGAATATCGCAGGCAACCAGAACCCGCCAGCCATCTTCCATTTTAAGCATGTTGCTGGCCTGATCAACTTGCAGGCCAATGACGGTGTCTCTTATTTCACCTTGCAGATCACGTAGTCTAAGCGCACCAAGGTCGACCCTGTCTTCGCCGCCTGCAGATGCTGCAAGTGCGGGCAATGTCGCGCAGGGTACAGGTGCTAGATGTAAATTTGAGACCGTATCTTCGAATTTTTTCGCCAGTGCAGCATCCTCGGTTTTTGCCAAAGGAAGGAATAACTGAGCAAGCTTAACCTGATTGTCGAGCGGATCGGCTACCAATATGCGCCGACGGTCTCGCAGGGCCAAAATTGTATAGCCGCTAGCCGTCCGGATAGGTTCGGATATTTGACCAACATCAACATCGCGCGCAACGTCTGCATAATAACCGCTCAAGTCGTCGATTGTTGCCCAACCAAGATCACCACCCACTGCCGATGTAGGTGATGAAGAGAGTTGCTGTGCAATTTCAGTGAAGGATGCCCCGCCTTTGATGCGGGCGGCCAGCTGTTCAGCATTGGATTTTACGCTCGTTTCTTGATCTGCAGAATTGATATCGAGTGTAATTTCAGCAAGTCGGTATTCAAATTTACCACGGTTATCAAATATCTTCTTGATGCGGTCTTCGACCTCTTCATCAGAAACGGTTACAAAGGGCCCGAGTCTTCCTTCAACCAAACGGGACCAGGCGATTTCCGCTTCCATTTGCTTTTGCATTGAGTGCTTGCTTGAGCCAATGCCAGCCAGCGCCTGCGCAAATTGTTCGGGTGTTTGGCCAACACCCTGTGCACGTCTGGCGAAAAAATCTTCTAGCTGGCCGTCGTCAATCACAAGATCCACAGTAGCAGATTCTTGCAATTGCAACTGTTCGTCAATCATTGATTTGATGACTTGATCTCGGACTTTCAAGAATTCCTTCTGAGACTTCACCCCCCCAGATATAGCGATAACAAGTCGCAGGCGCTGGTCGATATCGAAAGACGAAAGCGGCTGGTCGTTGACAAGAACTTCAATGCTGTTGAGAGGTTGTTGAGCTGTTGCCGAAAGGGCTGAGGCAAGGCAAAATAGTCCGCCAAACACACTTTTCCAAACTATTCTTTTTGCTTTATTGATCACGCCTGTTATGCCCAAACTTTGTAATTAAATTTCAGTTTCTCTATTTTTACCGCAAGGAGATATGCCTTTTAGCCGCTTTCTTTCGCGGGCACTAGCCCAAATTCGTCAATTTCAACCGGAACAAAATGGAGGTTCCTGGCTCAATGTCTCTGTCGCGTGTATATGTCTCGCGCAGTGTTACGCCCATTTCAATACATTCATTCTCGTATGCGACGCCGATACTATATTCGACATTGCCATTTACTTCCGGTATTTCAGTGTTGATTGCGCCCTTGATCCGGCGGGAAAAAGTACCAAAAACCTTCCAATTATCGTTAAACTTATAAAAGCCACTGGTGCGGATCTCTTCGCGGTCTTCCCTGTTGGTGAATTTAAGCCCTCTGTTTAGCTTAAAATAACCGACCCTAAGACTTTTGGTATCGTCGCCAAAAACGACATCAACTTCGTTGCGTATGAAAGAGAACGAATTTTCATCCAATCGGTAACGGTGCTCAAAATCGATCCAGTCTTTGTAGCTAAGCAACGTGCGGCCAACGATATCTGAAAATTCACCCTCCAGGCCAGCGCCGTCTGCCAAAACAACGGACGTGCTGTTTATGCGCCAAGTTTGTCCAATAAGCACGTCTGTCTGCAAATCACCGCCATCATATTTCCAACGAAGCCCATAGGTTAGGCGACTGCCTTCTTCCCACAGGTCGTACCCAGAAGCACGTTCAGACGAAAATAAGTTAAGTTCGTTCAGCTCAAAAGCGCGGCTATCTTCATTCACAATGTTATTAGGCGTACCACGGCGCGGAGAGACTGTTAGCTCAAGCATAGGTTCTACCGTATGGGTGCCTTTGTTGCTGAACTTTACGAGCGGCCAACTCACCGTCGAGGTTAACCGTGTCAGCGTGCGCCATTCACTGCCGGACGTAGTCCCGCCAAAAGACCCACCAAATGCAGATTCATCCAAAAGGCCTACGTCGTTGAGATTATAAACATCGCTTCGCACAAGGGCATCAAGGTCAACAACAAAACCCTTTGGGGTTATCCAGCGACGTTGCCAATTGGCCGACAAGGAAATACGCTGGGTATCAAGCCCTTCTGTCCGATGAAGAGCCAATGCATTGCCTTTAAGGCTAATCGTTCCGCCCAACGGCTTGAATTTAGAAATATATTCAGCATCAATAAGAGGGAGCGCAAACGCTGTCTGGCCGTCGATATCTTCAATTCTAAGGCCCTGAAAGCCGATTGCGCGGGCAGACACATATGAACGGCCGAAAAATCCTTCAAGCAGATATTCGCTGACCAAGGTATCTGCATCCGAAATATCATAGCGTCTCAAATATGTATCATCAGATGCCCAGTTAAGCTTATATGTTGAACGCCATGTGTCGGAGTGCTTCAGCCAGCCTGAGGAATTTATGTTGCCACGAAATACCTTGTTCCCTGTTACAATGTTAAAATCATCGCGTTGATCTGCGTAGGTTATGCTGCCGCCCAATTCAAAACGGCCAATACCAAGATGCTGGCGATAATTAGCGCCGAGAACCAACCCTTCTTTACTCGTGATGGTAGGGGTTAGCGTTAAATCTTTGCTATCATCGAACACATGATAATAGGGCACAGCCGCATAGAAACCCAAGTTCTTGGTTGTTTGGATCTCTAACGGTAAAATACCACTGGCTTTATCAACCGTTGGATCCGGGTGTGAAAATTTCGGTGTCCATAATACTGGTATGCCCAGAATTTCAAGGACAGCATCTTCATAATAGAGCCGACGCTTTTTCTTGTTATGGATAACCTTGACGGCCTTTATCTGCCAAAGGGGTTGTTTATCCCCGTCCCCAGCGCAAACCTTGCAGGGGCTGTAAACCGCCCGCTCCAGCGATGTAATGCCTGCGTCAGCATCACGTGTCCCCGATACAGCGCGGACTTGGGCGCCGTCTGACATCAAAAGCCTGATGTCATCAACAAACGCGCGCTTAAGTGTGTCTTCAAGGACTATGCGCGGCGCAAATATTTTATCGCCGTCCGGGGTTGTTAGCGTTACAGCACCCACGGCAACAGCATCACCTGTTTTTTCGTTGTAGGTGATTTCACCGGCTTCAAGGATATAGCCATCTCGCTTCACATAGACCCGGCCAATCGCGCGTACAATGCCAGTATCCGCATCATAGGAAATCTGGTCGGCTGAAAGGTCGATTTTTTCCTCGCCATCACTGGCAGGGGCTGGCGTTATTTGTGAATGTTGCGTTGGGTCTTGCGCAAGCGAAGGCAGCGCCGCACCTAAAGAAACCGAGGCGACAGCCGCACTAAGAACAAAGCGATTATAAAGTGTTGAAGAAAATGGCGGCAATTTGATACTTTCACCCAAGTTGGTTTGTGCCTTGATAGCCTGTGCAATTGCGCTTCGCAATGTTCGAAAGCATCGAATTATTCATTGTGCCCCTTCATTCAGGTAAATTGTGGCAATTTCGCGGGCAATATTGCGACCACCTCTTGCCTATTTCATATTTTGAAGGCATTAGATGCGCTAAAGCCCCGCAGGAACGGGGATAGGTTTAATCAGAAAACAAGAGGGGCATCCATGCAAATTTCATTTGGTGACGTAAAGCTACCAACTTCAGGAGCAGCGGTATTTCTTGTTGAAAAAGAAGCACCCTATACCGGCCTGTTGGTTGAAGCCGATAAAGCATCTGATGGTGCTATCTCTAAGGCCCAGAGGGTCTCGCGCTTTACAGGGGAGAGTGGCCAGACGTTGGAAATTGTTGCTCCGCCCGGACTGGATATTGACCGGGCTTTGCTTGTAGGTATCGGAGAGATAAGCAAGCTAACGGAAACTGACTGGTTGGAAATCGGGGCAAAGGTTACCGCCTCGCTTTTGATGTCAGGCAGCACACAGGCTACTGTTATTGCGGATGCCAGCGGAGCACAAGTGGTGGATCTTGCGGAAGGTGCATTGCTGCGGGCATACCGATTCGGTAAATACCGGACCAAAGAAACAGCGGCAAAAAAACCAACACTAACTTCGGTTTCTATTGCAGCAACTGATGCCAATGCAGCCAATATCTTCGAAATGCGGGCTAAAGTCATCGACGGCGTATTCATGACACGCGATTTGATTTCAGAACCCGCAAACGTGCTGTATCCGGCAAGCTTCGCAGAAGAAATCCGCGGGCTTACTAGCCTGGGCCTCGACGTTGAAGTCTTGGGCGAAGCCGAGATGGAAAAGCTGGGTATGGGCTCGCTATTGTCTGTTGGGCACGGTTCAGAGAAAGAAAGCCAGCTTGTCGTAATGCGTTGGAACGGCGGCAAAGACGGCGAGCAGCCGATTAGCTTTGTCGGTAAGGGGGTCACGTTTGATACTGGCGGAATTTCGCTTAAGCCGGGCGAGGGCATGGAGCAAATGAAATGGGACATGGGCGGTGCGGGCACTGTTGTAGGCTTGATGAAAGCGCTGGCGGGGCGAAAAGCAGCGGTTAATGTTGTTGCAGTCGTGGGTTTGGTTGAAAATATGCCCTCAGGCAATGCCACACGTCCGGGTGACGTGGTGACCAGCATGTCGGGTCAGACCATTGAAATTCTAAATACTGACGCCGAAGGGCGGCTCGTGCTGGCTGACGCTATCTGGTATACGAAAGAAAAATTCAAACCTAAATTTATAATTGATCTGGCCACACTTACAGGCGCGATCATCGTTGCGCTTGGTCATGAACATGCAGGTATATTCTCGAACAATGATGATTTGGCGGCTAAACTATCGAAAGCCGGAGCTGAGACAGGCGATAAAGTTTGGCGCATGCCGCTTCATAAAAATTATGACAAGCTGATTGATTGTCAAATCGCCGATATGAAAAATATCGGAGGGCGCGGTGCCGGATCTATCACTGCTGCCCAGTTTCTTCAACGTTTCACAGGTGATGTGCCTTGGGTTCACATTGATATTGCCGCTATGGTTTGGTCAGATAAAGACCTGCCGCTCGCAGAAAAAGGCGGCACAGGATACGGTGTTCGTTTATTAGATCGGTTGGTTGCCGACAATTACGAAGGCTGAGGCCCGCGTGCCAGAGATCAAATTTTATCACTTGCAACGGCAGCGGCTTGAAGAGGCGCTGCCGAAGCTGGTGGAGAAGGTCTGTGATGCGGGTCTGCGCGCTGTTATAAAGGTGCCGGACGGCGCGACCATTGAGCTGCTGGATAAGGCACTGTGGAGTTTTGATCCCTTAAGCTTTATCCCTCATGACAAAGACGGATCAGCGCATCCTGCCGCGCAAAGTATTTTTCTGACCGACGGAGATGAAAACCCAAACGAATCTTCGGTATTGATCCTTGTGAATGCAGTTGATGGCCCTAAAATGGCCGAATTTGATCGCTGTCTTTATATGTTTGATGGGCGTGATGAACGTATCGTCGCGAAGGCCCGGGCGGATTGGGCCAAGCTTAAAGACGAGGGTTTAGAGATGTCTTATTGGCAGCAAAAAGAAACGGGTGGCTGGGAAAAAAAAGCATGACTGATCCAGTTGATAAGCATCCTGATCTGCCTTACACGCTGTCGTGCGATCAGGCCCTGTTCGATATGGACAAAGTGTTCCTCTGGTTGTCGGTTGATGCCTATTGGAGCAAGGGCTTACCGCGCGAAATTTTCGATCGCAGTTTTAAAAACGCGCTTGCTTTTGGGTTATTTCACGACCAGCACGGGCAGGTTGGTGTGGCAAGGATGGTAACAGACAAGGCCACGTTTGCCTATCTGGCAGACGTATATATTGATCCCAATTTTCGCGGGCAGGGGCTGGCAATATGGTTGATGCAATTCGTGATGGATCACCCGGAATTGCAGGGATTGCGTCGAATGATGCTGGCGACCGGTGATATGCATGCACTTTACAGGAAGTTCGGGTTTAAAGACGCAAATGATAGCAAGCTTTTGATGGAAATCATCAGACCCAATATTTATGCGAACACATCTGAATAAATTGGCTTTTATCCAGTCGCTTACCTAAATTTTACACTTTCAAGATATCCTATAGTTAGGCGGCCCGTGTAACGGCACGCCGGCCAATAGGAGAAAAAGATGAAACTTTTAAAACGAGTGGGGCTTTTCAGCGTTTTTGTTTATGGGCTGGTGACTGCCGGGCTTTATTGGTTTCAAGAAGATTTCATATTTTTTCCCATGCCGGTTGCGGCCGACTATCAGTTCCAGTTTGAGACAACAACCGAGGAAGTTTGGGTCAACAATGACGATGGTCGCCTAAACGGTGTCGTCTTTAAATCAACCGCCCCCCCGCGTGGCGTTGTGCTGTATTTCAAAGGAAACATGGGCAATATTGGCTATTCAGAAAGCATCGCTAAGATTTTTTTGGCGCTGGGTTTTGATGTCCTGTCGATGGATTACCGCGGATCAGGCAAAAGCACAGGCCCGTTATCTGAGAAGCGTCTGTTGCACGATGCCGAGCTTTGGTTTGATTGGGCGACAGCCCGTTACGGTAGCGAGGTACGGGTGGTGGGTTATTCGCTAGGCACAACTTTTGCCAGCCATTTAGCTGCGGTAAAGAATGTTGCCCAGACCATTTTATTTGCACCGATGCGCTCGGTAGTGGACATCGCGCGGGACCGCTTTCCATTTGTGCCTGATTTTATTACGCGGTACCCTTTTCGGAATGATCAGAAGCTAAAAGCGGCAGCCGGAACTGTGCTGATTTATCACGGAACGGCGGACAAAGTTATTCCATTTTCTTCGGGGAAATCACTTTTTTCAGTGCTCGGTGCTGACGACCAATTTACCAGCGTAGAAGGCGCAAACCACTATACACTGCCTTATCGGCGCGAGGTTTTGGATCATATCCAAAATGCATGGCGCCGTCCGATCTAAGGCCGGTTTAGGTGCGAGACAGGGCCAGTCTAAGGCCTAAATTTCAGTTCGGCAGCCAAGGCTATGGTTGCGGCAAGCAATATCAGGTCTTTCAGCAAAAAATGGCCAGCACTTGCAAGGGTAGGGAAACTGCCAAGCCAAGTTTCTTTAAAAGTCACCATAAAGCTTAGTGTAACAATAAAAGTCACTGTCGACAGCAACAGTCCGAATTGGCACAGCTTTTTATTCCACCACCATCCGGTGAGTAAAAATACCGTCAATAGCTCTATGGCACCTATGATATTTGATGCCATCTGCTTGCTGAAATAAACCGGGGCCCACCAATTGAACACGGGGCTACTGGTCAGAAGAGGAAAGACCCCATTTGCCTCTGGCCCGGTAAATTTCATCGCCCCGATCCAGCCAAGCACAAGGATAAGCCCAGCCAGCATCACCAGGTTGGCATGCCTGCTGCCCATCAACCATAAGGCCACGCCAGCAATGGCCAGATATTTGATCAGACCCTGACCCGCTCCGATGGCTGGAAAACCACCCAGGCTGTTGATCCACACTGCGTTGCTGAACAGCAAGCTTAGCGAGCCGATCGAAATCAAAGTGATGCCCCAATAGGCAAGGTGTTTATAGCGTCCGGGTACCGCGTGAAGCGCGATAACGATGCCGATGACAATCTGCAAAACACCAAGCGCTGTGGGTATCCAGCCCTTGGTCCCGGAGGACAAAGTTTTCAACAATGGATGCCCGGATATCCAGTTGGCTGAGATTGAGCGTCCGGGCCCATCAATATTAAGGGCACCAAACCAGATGAATACCAGCGCAATCGAAAGAACGCCAAAAAGCCGGGCAAAACTATGACTTGGTGTTAGTCTCTCAAAAAAATCATGCATGCAGTCAGTCCCCGATGTTTCCTCTAACAGAGACGATCAACGGCGTTGCGTCAAGTCGCAGAACCCCCCATCACAGTTTCTTGCATTTCAGCGTATTTTTCGTCCGCCGTCATCCAGGCTTGTTCGGCGTTCGAGATTTTCGTCTCCATACGCCCGCGCTGTGCGATTAAATCAGCGGCTCTGCCTTCTTGACCAACCTCATATGCGGAGGGGTCGGCAATTTTGGCGTCGAGTTTAACTTTTTCAGCCAGTAAAGCTGTTAGCGCGCGTTCCGCCTCTTCGGCTGCGCGGCGGTAAGGGGCAACTTTCTGGCGCTTTTCTGCGGCTTCTTTGCGTGCAGCTTTTTTGTCGACTTGTGGTTTATTGCCGCGTTTTGCAGCGCGCTCACCAGCCCGTTCACGCAGAAGAATGTTTTTGTAATCATCAAGATCACCTTGAAAGCTTTTTACATCGCCGTCTTCTACGATCCACAGCCTATCAACACAGGCCTCAACCAAATGTCGGTCGTGGCTGATCAGCAGCACAGCGCCATCATAGCCGTTGATCGCATGAATAAGTGCCTCGCGGCTATCAATATCCAAATGGTTTGTTGGCTCATCAAGGATTAAAAGTTGGGGCCTTTGGAAGGTGGCCAATGCAAACATTAGCCGCGCTTTTTCGCCGCCGGAAAGGCTTTCTACAGGCCGGTCCGCTTTATCCGCGCCAAACCCAAAGCTGCCCAATCGTGCTCGCACTTTCGACTCGACCGAATCAGGCATCATTTTGTTCAGGTGCCACAGCGGACTTTCCTTGGGCATCATTTCATCAAGCTGGTGTTGAGCAAAATACCCAACGCCAAGTTTGCTCGATTTTTGCAGTTTGCCTTCCATCGGCTTCAGCTTGCTAGCCAGCAGCTTGGCGAAAGTAGACTTGCCGTTACCATTTGCACCCAACAGCGCGATTCGGTCATCCATATCAAGCCTAAGGTCGAGCTTTTTCAGGATTGGACTGCCTTCTGCATAACCGACGCTGGCTTGATCCAGCACAATAAGCGGCGAAGAAAGCGGGTCTGGCTTGGGGAAATGAAACGGAATAGTGCGCTGCTGAACCATCGTTGCAATTGGTTTCATGCGCTCCAGCGCTTTGATGCGGCTTTGCGCTTGTTTGGCTTTGTTGGCCTGCGCCTTGAAGCGGTCAACGAAGGATTGAATATGTTTGCGTGCGGCCTCTTGCTTGGATTTAAGGGCAAGCTGGTTTTCCATTTTTTGGCGGCGCAGTTCTTCAAAACGGTCATAACCACCAGTGTAGCTGTTGAGTTTGCCTTCCTCAAGATGGATAATATGTGTCACGGCTTTGTTCAAAAGATCGCGGTCATGGCTAACAATCACCACCGTGTAGGGGTAGGTTTTGAGGAAATTTTCCAGCCAGATCACGCCTTCAAGATCAAGATAGTTGGTGGGTTCGTCCAACAACAGCAAATCGGGCTGGTTGAACAGCACACACGCAAGCGATACCCGCATGCGCCACCCGCCGGAATAACTTGAGCAGGGCCGTGCTTGGGCCGCCTGATCGAATCCAAGGCCAGACAGGATCATTGAGGCGCGGGCTTCGGCTGTATGGGCGTTAATATCGGCAAGGCGTGTATGAATATCCGCAATGCGGTGTGGATCAGTGGCCGTTTCTGCTTCTTTGTTGAGAGCAGAAAGCTCGTGATCCGATTCCATCACCGTTTCCAGCAGGCTCTGCGGGCCGCTAGGGGCTTCCTGACCAACATGGCCTACCTTGGCGCGTGGACGAATGCTGATGGAACCGGCTTCTGGCTCCAGCTCGGCAAGGATGATCTTTAACAATGTAGACTTGCCAGCCCCGTTCCTTCCTACAAAGCCGACCTTCTGGCCCACCTGTATGGCAACGGTTGCTGCATCAAACAAAAGCCTGTCGGCTATGCGAAAAGTAATATCATTTATATGTAACATGGCAGGGCAAGTATCACAGGATTAAGGCGCAAGCAATGCCACTTGTAAAAGCTTCTTGGCAGATGGGCTGCAACTGGTTATAAGGCGCGCGAATCAAACGTTTCTCTTCCTGGCCGACCTGTCGGCCCAATGTATTTTACAAAGGACCAACCCATGGCACTTCAGCGCACCTTCTCGATCATTAAACCAGATGCTACTACACGCAACCTAACAGGCGCGATCAATGCTGTTTTTGAAAAAGCAGGCCTGCGTATCGTAGCGCAGAAGCGTATATTGATGACAGAAGCGCAGGCAGGTACATTCTATGCCGTGCACAGCGAGCGCCCATTTTTCGGCGAGCTGGTTGAATTCATGACCTCAGCGCCAGTTGTCGTTCAGGTATTGGAAGGCGAAAACGCTGTTCTCGCGCACCGTGAAGTGATGGGCGCCACTAACCCGAGCGAAGCCGCTGACGGCACAATCCGTAAAGAATTCGCACTTTCGATCGGTGAAAATTCGGTCCACGGTTCCGACAGCGAAGAAAACGCCGCAATAGAAATAGCTCAGTTCTTTTCAGGCAACGAAATCGTTGGCTAATAGCGAGTACTAGATTTAGCACCACTTATAAACACTCGGTGCAATCTGTGAATATAGGGTCGACCAATTTGGTCGGCCCTTTTGCATTGATAGGTATGTGTATGGAAGGCGTAAGGGCATAGAATACCGAGTAGACAGAGAATACCTAGTAGACAGAATTTTTACATAAAAAGGCGGCGATATACTCCGCTATTCGTTTTATTTTGTAAATTTAGCCGCTTGGTTTTCTGGTTCTCAAGCTTGTTCTTTGGCTAAATGACAGGGCTGATTATGCCCTTGGTATCCATACGCGTATCTTTAATGATTACCTTATGCCCGGATACTCTTGTTTTGCCTTCCGCGATCATGCGCACGGCGGCGGGGTAAAGTTTATGTTCATAAGTCAGGACTTTGGCGGCCAGCGTTTCGGATGTTTCGCCGTCATCCACCGGCACCGCAGCTTGCATCAGGATCGGACCATTATCCATCTCGGGGCGAACAAAATGAAGCGTGCAGCCAGCAAAACGGACACCATCTTCTATGGCACGCTCGTGGGTGTGCAGGCCTTTGTAGGACGGCAGTAAGGAAGGGTGGACATTGATCATGCGATCACGCCAGCGGTTTACAAAATCGGCGTTTAACAGGCGCATAAAGCCCGCAAGGCACACTAACTGGACTTTGTGGTCCTTCAGGCAATCATGCAGGGCATTTTCAAAATCTGCGCGATCTTCGTAGTTTTTATGATCAATAACAACTGTTGGGATATGGGCTTTTTCCGCACGGTTAAGCCCGCCAGCATCTGGTCGATTGGAAATGACCACCATAATTTCAGCTGGGTAATCGGCTGCGGTGCAAGCATCAATCAGCGATTGCAAGTTAGTACCGCTACCTGAAATCATAACCCCTAAGCGCAGTTTCGTCATATTAGTTTATTCCTCACCGGTGAGCGCTGACCAGTCTTTATCTTCGCCCCATGTGTCTGCAGCTCCGGAAACCCGGCATTTTGCTTTGCCTGCGATTGTCATTATGTCGCCGATGATAAAAACTTTTTCGCCGTGATTTTCCAAAACAGTTTTCGCCGCTTCAGCATGCTCTGCCGCGACAACAGCCACCATACCAACGCCGCAGTTGAAAGTGCGCGCCAATTCGTGGGCGGTCATATTGCCTTCCTGCTGCAACCAGCCAAAAACCCCAGGTAACTCCCACGAGCCACTATCGATCTCAGCCAGCGTATTGTCAGGCAAAACGCGAGGCATATTTTCCAAAAAACCGCCGCCAGTAATATGTGCGAGAGCTTTGATATAGCCGAGCTTTATCGCCGCGAGTGTGCTTTTTACATATATTTTTGTCGGGACCAGAAGGGCCTCGCCCAACGATTTTTCGGCGTCAAATTCAGCGGAATCGCTGTATTTGTGGCCTTTGTCGGTGACAATGCGCCTGATCAGCGAATAGCCATTTGAATGGGCCCCCGTTGAAGCCAGTCCCAGCAGCACATCTCCCGCTTTGATGGTAGAGCCATCGATCATCTGGCCGCGCTCTGCTGCACCAACACTGAAACCAGCGAGATCATAGTCGGCGTCTTGGTACATGCCGGGCATCTCAGCGGTTTCGCCGCCAATAAGGGCAGCACCTGCCTGGCGACAGCCTTCGGCAATGCCCACCACCACTTCGGTCATCTGCGTAACATCCAATTTACCGGTAGCCAGATAATCCAGAAAGAACAGCGGCTCTGCGCCTTGTACGACAAGGTCATTCACACACATCGCGACCAAATCAATGCCAACGGTGTTATGGATGCCTGCTTCAATCGCGACCTTGAGCTTGGTGCCAACGCCGTCATTGGCGGCAACAAGGATAGGATCACTAAAACCTGCGGCCTTCAAATCAAACAGTCCGCCAAACCCGCCTAAATTGGCATCTGCGCCGGGGCGGCGTGTGCTGGCGGCCAGTGGTTTGATATTATTGACCAGCGCATCGCCTGCATCAATATCTACGCCCGCAGATTTATATGTATATGACAGCTTGCTTTTGGACACAATTCTAACCTGTTCTGCCGCATTATCGGCCTATTATAGTGTCAGCATAATGGCTGAACTGGTGAACTTGCAATTGTTCTCGCAATTGCGCTTTTGGGCGTTATAGTGGCGCCCTGTTGGATATGAAAGTCTTTATGCGTAAGCGATTGATATATATTAAAATTACGTTTCTAAGGCTCGCCGCTATAAGTGTGTTTTTCGGACTTACTTTGCTCGCGGGCGGTAAAACCATGGCGCAGCCTATCGATTCGCTCGATCGCTTGTTTACGATCCGGGAAATCAAAGTAGACGAGACCGCAGCGAAAGCCAGTACGGCTCGCCAGTCTGCGTTCGCGGCGGCTGAAACTGCCGCTTATGGCAAGCTACTGCAAAAAATCACCCAACCGGAAGGCCGTGCCTTATTGCCAGAACTAACGGTTCAGCAAATACAGGCGATGATCACTGGTATTGAAGTTGTTGATGAACAGTCCTCATCCCGGCGGTATATCGCGACCTTAAATATACGTTTTGAGCCGGCGAGCGTTAGCCAGTTTTTGGCTCAGCACGGGGTCCCTCATGTGCTGAGCACAGGCCGGGGTGTCCTTGTGCTCCATGCGCACCGCGACGGTTTGAGCGAATATCTATGGCAGCCCAGTGAAGCCAGCGAAGTGGCGCGTGCCAGCGTGGACTGGTTGAATCGCATCCGCAATTATGTATTTCCACGCGGTGAAATTCGGGAGAGACTGGCGGTAACATACGGCGAAATCGAAGCTCTACAGGCGGGCGGCGCCTCGGTGATTGCGGCTTTCCAAAACGTTCAGTCGGTATTGATGATCTCCTCTGATTGGGAACGTAGAGATGAAGGCGGAATATTGACATATAGCTTCCTATCGTCGGACGAGGCGCTGAAGGGCAGCAGTGTTGTCGAGCAGGGCAAAGGTGGTACGCAGGCGCAGGCATTGGCTCAAATGTTTGAAGCTATATTAGAAGAAATAGATACCGCTTGGCGTGATCAATTGCTTGTAGATACAGGCACCGGCGGCGATATGATTGCCCTGGTCCCCAATACAGAGCTCAAGATATTGACGGATGTAGAAAACCTTTTAGCGGACGTTACACTGGTGCAGGGCTTCGAAATTCTTTCTGTTGGCTTGCCTTTTAGCCAGGTTGGGTTCCATTATACAGGTCGCGAAGATCAGCTGGTATTGGCATTAAAATATGCGGGGCTTCAGTTGACCGATTACGGTGATCAGAAATTACTGAAGCCGAGCGTGGACAAAGAGTAACCCGCAGCCATGTGTTTTGCGATTGACCAAACAATAGGGAGGGGGACGTAATGAATAAATGGATTTGGACGGGGTCCTTTTTACTGGTGGTGGTTTTCATATATCTCACGCGGGGGGTCATGTTGCCATTTATGACAGGGCTTGCGGTAGCTTATTTCCTCGACCCTGCGGCTGACTTTCTCGAGGCTCGTAAAGTGCCACGCGGGCCAGCGGCTGCTATTGTAATCGCGACATTTTTCATGTTGATCGGCGCTGTAATGCTGGCGTTTTGGCCCATTTTGCATTCCCAGATTGGTGCTTTCGCTGAAACCTTACCAAAGACGCTCGCCAACCTTCGTCCGTGGTTTACGGAGACTCTGCAATCTCTGTCTGATCGCTTTGGTTTGGCGCTTGGTTCCGATGCTGAGGGCGTGTTGGCTGGGTTCTCAGACGAAATACTGGTCAATATTAAAGACGGCGCGTCGGGGCTGTTGAGAAGCGGGTTGGTTTTGTTTAACATCTTTACATTGCTGCTGATTTCGCCAGTTGTGGCCTTTTATCTGCTTCGGGACTGGGATTTGTTGGTGGCAAAAGTTAATAGCTGGCTGCCACCATCGGGCGCAGTGATCGTGCGCCAGCAATGTGTAAAAATTGACGCAGCCCTTGCAGGATTTGTGCGCGGACAGCTTCTTGTGAGCACAATCATGGGGATCATGTATGGTATAGGTTGGTCGCTTGTTGGTCTGGAATTTGGTGTTATTCTGGGCGTTTTGGCGGGCATCATGTCTTTTGTACCTTTTGCGGGGGCTTTGTTTGCAGCATTGATTGCTGTCGCAATCGCGATCGGACAGTGGGGCTTTGATCTTGGCCATGTTGGCCCCGTGGCCTTGGTATTTGTCGTTGTTCAGGTGGTGGAAGGGGCATTTCTAACGCCGCGTCTTGTCGGCGAACGCGTTGGGCTGCATCCCGTTTGGGTTTTGTTCGCGGTTTTTGCGGGCGGCGAGGTTATGGGCTTTCTCGGCGTTTTGATTGCAGTCCCGACGGCTGCGGCGATTGCTGTGTTAGTGCGTTTTTGGATTGACCGCTATCTGGATCACTATGATATAGCGGGCAGCGATATAGCAGACGACAACGGCGAACCGACTGTGGAACCCAAAAATATGGAAAATTTACCGAGTGAAGCAATCTTCCCAGATACCCCTTGAACTTGGACACGAGCCTAGTTTTGAGTTGGCAGACTTTATCGTCTCTGATTCAAATTATGCTGCAAGCCAATTGGTGCAAAGCTGGCCCCATTGGTCCAGCCATGTGACGGCATTGGTAGGGCCAGAAGCATCAGGAAAAACGCATCTTGCACGGGCTTGGGCTGCAGGGGCTGACGCTGTTATATTGAGACCAAACGACGATATCTCTCGGCTAGCGCGAGGGACTGCTGTTCTTGTCGAAGAGCCAATCGAGAGCGGATGGTGCGAGGAAAATTTGTTCCATCTTTTCAACTGGATAAAGGAAATATCGGGCAGTCTGCTGATCACTGCGAAGCAGCCTCCTAGCCGTTGGGACATCCAATTGCCCGATCTTAAATCAAGATTGGCCACGATTACTGTTGGCGAAATAGCTGAACCTGATGATGACCTACTGGCAATCCTTCTGGCAAAACTGTTTTCGGACCGACAGCTGCAAGTCGATGCTGCTGTAATCGCTTATATTCTGCCGCGCATTGAACGATCATTCGCGGCGGTTGTAGACATGGTTGAAAAGCTTGATAAAGCGGCTTTGGCGGACAAGCGTAAAATCTCGCGTAGCCTTGCTAAAGCTTGCCTTTCGGCCGAACTGGATTGATAATCGTAACATTTCTGAAATAGAATAGTGCACAGTGTGCTTAATGTGCGCAATTTTGTGCCTATAGTGCGCAAATGTGTGTAAAAATGTGCATCTTTTGGTGTTAAGAGTGAGTAACTTGGGAAATGGTCCGCATGGCTGATGGCGATTTAAAAATGGAAACGACTATAGAGGCAAATAAGCCGTCCTTAGTCGCGCTGAAAACAATCCGTGACAGGGTCAAAAATACGCCTAAAAAGGACCGCTATCTAAATCGGGAAATGAGCTGGCTTCAGTTCAATATGCGGGTTTTGGATGAGGCTGAAAATAAGCGAAATCCGGTACTTGAGCGACTTCGGTTTTTATCAATTTCCGGAAATAATCTTGACGAATTTTATATGGTGCGGGTCGCGGGCTTACGCGGCTTGATGGTGATGGATGTAGATGTGCTGTCAGATGATGGCCTTTCCCCAATCCAACAGCTCCAGCGTATCAATGCAGTTGCACAGACCTTGCTCGACAAGCAACAGGAGGTATGGGCCGGGCTTGCTGTTGAAATGCGTGCGCACGGTATTGCGCTGTTGGGCGGGGATGAAATATCGGCAAAAGACAAAGGATGGATTGAAACCTATTTTCTAGAGAATGTTTTGCCAGTTCTGACCCCGATTGCTGTAGACCCGGCGCATCCGTTCCCTTTCATTCCAAATCTTGGCTTTACGATGGCATTGGCCCTAATTCGAGAAGATGACCAAAAGGAAATGGTGGCTTTGTTGCCGGTGCCCCATCATGTGAAACGGTTTGTTCGCTTGCCGGGCGGTGAGGGTGTTCGCTTTGTATCGCTTGAGCGCATGCTGGAACTGTTCCTCGATCAATTGTTCCCGGGTTACAGGGTCGATGGATGCGGTGTCTTTCGTGTGCTCCGTGACAGCGATATTGAGATTGAGGAAGAAGCAGAAGATTTGGTGCGGGTATTTGAAAGCGCCCTTAAACGCCGTCGGCGGGGCCGGGTTATTAGACTAAAAATTGACAGCAAAACACCGAAGGCGCTGCAGGACCTTGTTGTGTCCAGCTTGGACGCAGGTGCAGATACAGTTGTGCAAATTGACGGTATTTTGGGCATAAATGAAACCGCCCAACTGATCGTTGATGATTTTCCGGATCTAAAATTCCCACCGTACAATCCACGGATGCCCGAACGAGTCCGTGATTTTGGTGGTAATATTTTCAAGGCTATCGCGGCAAAGGATTTTGTGGTTCATCATCCATATGAATCCTTCGAGATCGTTCACGCCTTCCTTCGCCAAGCCGCCCGCGACCCTGATGTGGTGGCGATTAAACAAACCCTTTACCGTGCGGGTTCTCAGTCTGATATTATCGGCGCTTTAATCGAAGCGGCGGAAGCGGGCAAGTCGGTCACGGCGGTGGTTGAATTGAAAGCCCGTTTTGACGAAGAACAGAATATCAAGTGGGCGAGGGACCTTGAACGTGCTGGCGTCCATGTTGTGTTTGGTTTTATTGATCTAAAAACGCACGCCAAAGCCTCCATGGTGGTGCGCCGCGAGGATGGAAAGCTTAGAAGTTACATGCATTTTGGCACGGGGAATTACCACCCCTTTACGGCCAAGGTTTACACCGATATTTCGTTTTTCACGGCAGATCCGGCGCTCGCCCGGGATACCAACAAGATGTTCAACTATCTTACCGGTTACGTGGTACCAAAAACTGTTGAAAAACTTGTTCTGTCGCCGTTCAAGATGCGTAGTCATTTGATTTCTCTCATTGATCGGGAGATTGAGATATCACGCGCTGGTGGTCCAGCTGCTATTTGGGCCAAGCTCAATTCACTGCTCGATCCCGCGATTGTTGACAAGCTTTACGAGGCCTCGATGAACGGCGTGCAGATTGATTTGATCATTCGCGGCATTTGTACCCTTCGACCCGGAATTCAGGGCCTCAGTGAGAATATCAGAGTGCGGTCCATTGTCGGTCGTTTTCTTGAGCATGCCCGGCTTTGTTGCTTTGGCAATGGGCACGGCCTGCCATCCAGCGGCGCCAAGGTTTATATGTCTTCGGCGGACTGGATGCCGCGTAATTTTGATAGGCGGGTCGAATCTCTGGTGCCTATCGAGAATGCTACAGTTCACCACCAGGTTATGGGGCAGGTGATGGCGGCTAATATAATGGACAACTCGCAGTCGTGGATTATGGATGCCGACGGTAACTATAAACGTTCAGTACGCGCTGAAGGCGAAAAAGAATTCAGCGCCCTTCATTATTTTATGACCAACTCGTCCCTGTCAGGGAGGGGGAAAGCGCTTGAAACTGGGCAAGCTATTCCTTCGCTGATCGACTATGACTATGAAGAATAGGCAGTCTGATGTTTGAAGAAATTGCCGATCTTGACGGTTATATAGCAGTGATTGATATCGGCTCCAACTCAGTGCGTCTGGTTGTTTATTCGGGTCTATACCGTGTGCCAGACCTTATTTTTAACGAGAAACTTCTGGTTGGACTTGGTGTCAATGTCGGAAAAACCGGAAAAATGGATGAGTCGGCCATAGATTTGGCCATTTCTACACTGAAGCGCTTCAAAGCCTTATGTAATCAAATGAAAGTGCAGGAAATTCGGGTTGTGGCTACGGCTGCTGTCCGCGACGCCAAGAATGGCCCGGTGTTTACTGCTCGTGTAAAAAAGGAATGCGATCTCAATATTCAAGTTATCAAGGGCAATGAGGAAGCGCGCCTCTCTGCTTTAGGTGTGTTGTCTGGCGAACCCTCAGCGCGGGGTATAGCCGGTGACTTGGGCGGCGGATCGCTAGAGCTTGCGCGTGTAGTTGATGGCGAAGTCCTTGAGACGATAAGTTTGCCTGTTGGGCCGCTGCGTTTGACAAGTCAGTTTGGCAATAATAGGAGAGCCATAAAATTTTTTCTGCGCCGGACATTTGCAGAAATTCCCTGGCTGGAGAATTGCGAGGGACAAAGCTTATATTTGGTCGGCGGTGCATGGCGTAATGTTGTAAAGTTAATGATGCGCGAAAACGCCAATTCTTTACCAATTTTGCATGGCTATTCGAGCCCCAAAAACCAAATATCTGCCTATGCTCGACGCCTTAGCAGACTTGACGTGTCAGATATCCCGTTTGCCAGCAGCCTGCCAGCCAAACGTCGGGCTGTGCTTCCTATAGCCGCACTGATTCTGATCGAGATAATGGCAGCGACGAAAGCGAAAGCGGCGGTCGTCTCGACATACGGTCTTCGAGAGGGATTGTTGTTTGACGCTCTTGGCGGCAACGTGCGTAGCATGGACCCATTTTTGTATAGTTGCAGTCTTTTAGCAACGGAGCAGTCTCGGTTTGCAGAACATGCAAATGTCATTTTCGACTGGAGCCGCCCCCTATTTCAACGAAAGTCGCCGAACCCAAACCTGAGAGACAGGCTACATGTTGCCATATGCCTTCTGGGGGATAGCGCATGGCGAGGGCATCCCGATTTTCGCGCTGAAAAGGCAGTCGAATCCATTTTGCATGGAAATTTTGTCGGTATCAGCCACCGCGACAGGGCATATGTTGCTGTTGCGCTCAATCAGGCGTACGGCGCGCCTATTGATGCGCCGCTTGTCGCTCCTGTGCTTTCACTGTTGAAAATTGAGGATATTATTGAAGCTCGCATGATGGGCGCTGCCCTCAGGTTGGCACAGCGGTTTTCCGGAGGGACGGTGACTTCGCTATTGCGCTGTCGGCTTAGGCTAACAAAAGTTATGCTATATTTGGGTGTTCCGTCTGAGTTTCAAGATATAGCCAACGATGTCGTTCTGCGCCGTGTTCGTGAATTGGCCCAGCTTATTGGCCGCAAAGCCCGCATTGAAACATTGGATTGAGGAGGCCTGTTTGGCCTCCAGGTATAAAGTAATCAATTCCAGGGCCGCGCCCTGCGGGTGTTTCGGGGGCGTGGGCACAGGATGTTATTCTGATTGCTCGATCATTTTGTGGGCATCAAGTGTTGATAGATCGCAGCCATAAATTTTCTTGAAATCTTCTATTGCCTGTAAGCTATTGGAAGTAAAGGGTGACTTTCCTTCAAAGGAAGACAATACAATGCCTTCAATTAGGTCGCCGAGGGAAAGGTCACAATATTCAGCCAGCCCTTTCAATACTTTTAGGAGGCTCTTCTCGATCCGAATGCCGGTTTGAACTCTTTCCACTTTCCGAGCATAGGGTTTTCCCATTGCTTTTCACCTCTAATGGCTGGGTTTATTTTTTTCGAGCTTCGCTTTTCAAAAGCGAGATTAAAGCGCTCGATAGCGTGCCTCTAATTATCATCTTCCAGTTCAACGACTTCGATGTCACCGCGCCGCGCAGTTAGGGCTATATTCCCGTTTATTAATTTTAAGGCGTCAGCGCCAAAAATGTCATAGCGCCAGCCGTGAAGCGCACGAATGTCGATATTCGGGGAAGCGGCTAGAGTTTCCAGTTCGTCGGCACTAGCGATCATTCTGGTAGCAACTTTAGCGTTCTGGCACTTAATTTTAAGGAGAACTTTCAAAAGGTCTGCCATTGGTGGTGTCGGTGGACGAGGCTTTGCGCGGCTAATATGAGGCAAATCTTTTTCTGGTATTTTCATGCCCTCTTGTACGGCATCAAAAAGCGCCTTGCCAGCTTTTGACCGGCTAAAACCGGTAGGAATACCGCGCATTTTATCAAAATCGGAAATATCTTTTGGCGGGTGTGCAGCCACTTCAAAAAGAACATCATCTTTAGCAATGCGTCCTCGGGGCATATCGCGTTGTTGGGCCTGAAGCTCTCGCCAGGACGCTAGGCTTTTTAGTAAACCCAGGAAACGAGGTTTGTTGGTACGAACCTTCAAGCGCAACCATGCGTCCTCGGGTTCTACGCGGTAAAGCGAGGTTTCACGCAGTGGTGCGAGCTCTTCTTCGACCCAGCTTTCTCTCCCGGTTTCAACAAGCTCGGCTTGCAGTTTCCGGTATATCTCTCGCAGGTACGTTACGTCACCCAGTGCATAGGTCAGTTGTTTATCGCTAAGCGGTCGCTTTGACCAATCAGTATAGCGCGCAGATTTATCCAGCTGCGCATGAACAATCTTTGTGACAAGCGTTTCATATCCAACCGAATCGCCAAATCCACAGACCATAGCGGCGACCTGGGTATCAAAAATCGGCGCGGGCAGTGTATCCATGATCTGGTCAAATATTTCCATATCCTGACGGCAAGCATGCATCACTTTCAGTACGCTCTCGTCGGCAAAGAGCTCAAGAAGAGGGCTGAGATCAATGCCAGAGGCCAGGGGATCAATGCAGTGGGCTTCATCGTCACTCGCGACCTGAACAAGGCAAAGCTGAGGATAATAGGTATGATCGCGCAAAAACTCGGTATCAACTGTAATGAACTCGGCCTTTTGAAGGCGTTCGCAAAGTTGCACAAGGGCGTCGGTCGTTGTTATTGGCTGCATGAATAATCCACTGTTGTTTTGTGGTTCTATTACACAGGATTAGGGTCCGCGTCACGCTTTCTATTGGCTTTGTCTATAGCAGCCTTGACATTCGCCGCTAATCATGCGTTTTTCCGGCGCAAAATCAGATGCTTTTTGCGCCCTGGTCTGGGCCTGAAAAATTGTCGTTAACACCAACATATGCAGGATATTATGCACGCTTTTCGTTCACATACATGCAATGAACTTCGCCAAGAGAATGTTGGCGAAACCGTACGTCTTTCTGGCTGGGTTCACCGCAAACGGGATCACGGTGGACTTCTCTTTGTTGATTTAAGAGACAATTACGGACGCACTCAGTGTGTTTTTGACGTGGATAGCGCCTGTTTTTCTGAAGCAGAGGCTGTTAGGGCAGAATCGGTTATTCGAATTGATGGACGGGTTAAGGCCCGGACTGAGGGAACGGTGAATAGCGAATTGGCAACCGGTGAAATTGAAATTTACGTCGATGAAATGGAAATTTTGTCTGCCGCCAGCGATCTGCCGCTTCCTGTTTTTGGGGATACTGATTATCCTGAGGATGTACGGCTGAAATACCGCTTTCTTGATCTGCGCCGCGAGCGTATTCACAATAATATATTGCTGCGTTCTGATGTGATTTCGGAACTGCGCGTTCAGATGCACCATCAGAATTTCCGTGAATTTCAGACCCCAATTCTGACGGCCTCTAGCCCTGAAGGCGCGCGTGATTTTTTGGTGCCTGCACGCCAGCATCCAGGTAAATTCTATGCGTTGCCGCAAGCCCCGCAACAGTTCAAGCAGCTGATCATGGTATCGGGTTTTGATCGCTATTTCCAGATTGCGCCCTGTTTCCGCGATGAAGATGCGCGCGCGGACCGCAGCCCGGGCGAATTTTATCAGCTTGATATTGAGATGAGCTTTGTAACCCAGGACGATGTCTTTGCTACGATTGAGCCCGTGCTGGTAAATGTTTTCAAAAAATTCTCGAATAAAACACTGACCGAAGCACCGTTTCCGCGCATTCCCTATAAACAGTCGATGCTGAAATACGGAAACGATAAGCCTGATCTTAGAAACCCGATTGAAATTCAGGATGTGACTGAAATTTTCCGTGGTTCCGGATTCAGTATTTTTGCAGGCATGGTCGAAAGCGGCTCGGTTGTGCGGGCAATCCCAGCGCCCGGCGCGGGCCAACGGTCGCGGCGGCAATTCTTTGACGGCACGAATGACTGGGCGAAACGCGAAGGGTATGCAGGCCTTGGTTATATCAATATTAAAGACGGTGTGCCTGGCGGGCCTATCGCCAAGAACCTTGGTGAAGAACGCACCCGGCAACTGATAGCCGAACTCGGTTTGGGCGAGAATGACGGCGTATTTTTCGCTTGTGACAAAGAAGAGGGCGCGGCCAAACTGGCCGGTGTTGCGCGCACAAAAGTGGGTGAAGACCTGGGCTTGATTTCTGACAGCGAATTTAAATTCTGCTGGATCGTTGATTATCCAATGTTCGAATATAATGAAGATGAAAAGCGGATTGATTTCTCTCACAACCCATTCTCGATGCCACAAGGCGGTATGGATGCGCTGAATGATCAGGATCCATTGGAAATATTGGCCTACCAGTATGATATTGTCTGTAACGGCATTGAACTGTCGTCTGGAGCCATCCGGAACCACAGGCCTGATGTTATGATCAAGGCCTTTGCCATGGCGGGTTACGATGAAGCTACGGTAGAAGCAGAATTCGGCGGCATGTTGAATGCGTTTAAGTTCGGAGCCCCTCCGCACGGCGGTTTGGCACCGGGGGTTGACCGCATGGTGATGTTGCTGGCCGACGAGCCCAATATTCGTGAGGTGATCATGTTCCCGATGAACCAAAAAGCTGAAGACCTGATGATGAATGCGCCGAGCGAAGTTTCATCCAAACAACTTCGAGAGCTTCATATTCGGACGGTAGAACCGCCGAAAAAAGAAACGAGTGAATAAGAGATACCAAATTAGATAGTATGGGGCCTGCGTGGCCCCATTTTGCCATTTGGCCCGCATGTCAATGTGATACAGATACCCCGCTAAAGTGAGAGTGATCGATGAACGATAAAATACTGGTTTTGGATTTTGGCTCGCAAGTTACCCAGTTGATTGCGCGGCGTGTGCGCGAAGCTGGTGTATACTGCGAGATTGTGCCCTTCAATCAGGCCGAGGCCATGCTTGACGACTTTGGCGCAGCGGGCATCATCTTGTCAGGCGGTCCTGCCAGCGTCACTCACGCTGATACCCCGCGCGCGCCCGACAGGGTGTTCGAGATGGGCGTGCCTGTGCTTGGTATCTGTTACGGCCAGATGACCCTTTGTGCGCAGCTTGGCGGCGACATTGAGCAATCAGACCACCAGGAATTTGGTCGCGCATTTGTCGATGTGGTTGATGATTGTGATCTGTTTGAAGGTGTATGGGCCAAAGGCGACCGCGAGCAGGTTTGGATGAGCCACGGCGACAGGGTGAATGCATTGCCTGCGGGTTTTCGTACCGTAGCCATAAGTGAAAATGCGCCCTATGCAGCTTTTGCTGATGAGGACCGGCATTTCTATGGGCTGATGTTCCATCCCGAGGTGGTGCATACCCCGCACGGCGCTTTGCTACTGAAGAATTTTGTTAAAAATATCTGTGGCTGTAGCGGTGATTGGACCATGGCCAGTTTCAAGGAAACCAAAATCCGTGAAATCCGCGAACAGGTCGGCAGCGGCAAGGTCATTTGTGGGTTATCTGGCGGTGTCGATAGTTCGGTTGTGGCTGTTTTGTTGCATGAAGCCATCGGTGATCAGTTAACGTGTGTTTTTGTCGATCACGGCTTGCTGCGAATGAACGAAGCCGAGCAGGTTGTCAGCATGTTCCGCGAACATTATCATATCAACCTGATCCACAGAAACGCCAGCGACTTGTTCCTCGGAGAATTGGCGGGCATTAGTGACCCGGAAACAAAACGCAAAACCATTGGCAAGCTGTTCATTGATGTGTTTGATGAAGAGGCCAAAAAAGTCGGCGGTGCCAAGTTTTTGGCCCAAGGCACACTGTACCCTGACGTAATTGAGAGTGTTTCTTTCATCGGAGGCCCCTCGGTAACGATTAAATCGCACCATAATGTGGGTGGACTGCCGGAGCGCATGAATATGGCGCTGGTGGAGCCCCTGCGCGAGCTGTTCAAGGATGAAGTGCGGCTTCTGGGCCGTGAACTTGGTTTGCCTGATGATTTTGTCGGTCGGCACCCGTTCCCGGGGCCCGGCCTTGCGATCCGAATTCCTGGTGAAATCACTAAGGAGAAATGCGATATACTAAGGAAGGCCGATGCCATCTATCTTGAGGAAATCCGGTCAGCGGGTCTTTACGATAGCATATGGCAGGCCTTTGCTGTGTTGTTGCCCGTTAAAACCGTAGGTGTGATGGGTGATGCGAGGACTTATGATCATGTTTGTGCAATCCGGGCCGTCAATTCCACCGACGGCATGACAGCCGATTATTACCCGTTTCCCCATGATTTCCTTGGCCGTGTCGCCACTCGTATCATCAACGAAGTGCGCGGAATAAACCGGGTAGTTTATGATATTACCTCAAAACCACCCGGCACGATTGAATGGGAATAGGGTTTTCAGTTTGTATGGAGTGTTTGTACGTCGTCACATCCTGAAGTGAGAACGTCCATCAGTTGAATCTCGTTAAATCTGTCTATTTTTCCGTAAGCTTCAGGCTCATTTCGGATAGCCGTTACAGGCCAAATATCTTCCGTATAAGGGCGATTAAGGTACCGAGTACCAGGAAATAACTTGTAAAAGACGACATAACGGCGCCGGGAAGGCGCGTTCTTGGATTTCGAGCGTAGCTGACGAAGTAAATTACACGCCCGATCAGAAATATAGTACCCAACCTTGCGGCCCAAAGCGGTGAGACATAAGTAGCAAACGCAAAAAGCGCAGGTAGGAATAGAACGAGTTGTTCGGTCGTATTCACTTGTACGCGGTGGTATTTTTCCCAGAGCGGATGACCCGCAGTGGAGGGTGGCTCCACGCCAAATTTTTGACGTGTTCCTCCGACCAGCAAGATCATAAAAGCATATTCCAAAAGCGCCCCTGCCATAACCAGATAAACGAAATCCATAATAAATCCTCTCAAAATTAAATATTGCCGTCCAAAGATGCTGCCAAGGGCATATAGTTTTCAGTGAGCAGACGCTTGAAGTCAGAGAGGTGCGTCAGATAAATGGGGAAATATACTGTTCGCCTTCGAGCACACGAAGATATCAGCGGTCGGTGGGAGTTTCAATTTCAGCGATCCGCCTATCTATGGCTCGGCGGATGCCTTCACTTTCCTGTTGATCTCGGACCTTCTGGAAACATTGGAGCGCGGCCCCCTTGTTACCTGAAAGCAAATATAACTCTGCCTGTGCTGATAAATACCCCATACCGAGAGCGACCTTCGAGCCAGCTAATTCTTCTAATTGGGCCATCCCGTCATCCGGCCATCCCGCGTAGCCGAGCGCGACAGCTCTGTTCAGTTTGATGACATCCGTTGCCTCGATTGCCATCATGCGATCATAGTAGGCAACGATGTTCTTCCAATTGGTATCTTCAAAAGTACCAGCAATAGCGTGTTGAGCGGCGACCCGTGCTTGCAGTGTGTATAGGCCTTCCTTATGTGGTTCAACGAGCTGTTCCAGCACGCTCAAGGCTTCTCGGATTTGTTCTGAGTGCCATTCAGAACGTATTTGCCGGGTAAGCGGGACTAGATCACCGTCCTTGGAAATCCGTGCCGGTGACCGGGCGTCGGTAAACAAAAGCAACGCTAGAAGTCCTTGGCTCTCGGTGCTGTTGGGTGCCAGCGTACAAACAAGGCGGCTTAATCTTATTGCTTCTCGTGTCAAATCTCTTCGTTGTAGAGAAGGGCCGCGCACGGGCAGGTAGCCTTCATTGAAAATTAAGTAGATTGCTGCCAGCACGCTGTTCAGCCGGCGGTCCTGTTCCGCAAGGGGTGGTATTCTGAACGGGATATTCGCATCCCGAATTTTACGCTTGGCACGAAGCAACCTAGTCCGAACTGCCTCTTTTTTATAGAAAAATGCGGTCGCTATTTCGACGGGTGGCAGGCCAGCGACCAGCCTTAAAGTCAACATAACCTGATCGGTCGCAGAAATGGCTGGATGGCAACACATAAAGATCAGCGCTAGCTCATCGTCTGATATGTCTTGGCTTTCATGAAATTCCATTTCTGGTGTCGGTGAAGCCGTTTCGTACGCAAGCGCCTGTTGAGCATTGCGAACCGTATTGAGTTGGCGTGCCTTGTCGATCAATTTCCGCTTGGCGACTGTCCTGATCCAAGCGCCGGGATTATCAGGAAAACCATCCCGTAGCCAAATTACAGAAGCCGCAACAAACGCATCTTGAACACAATCCTCGGCCATTTGAAGGTCGCCGCTCTGTCGCATCATCCACGCAACCGAGCGGCTCCATTCCGCATGAAATATGTCGTCAAGGCTGCCCAAAAGCCACGCTCCTTGAGAGGAACATTTTCAATGCTCAGTCCAGTAATTTCGAAAGATCGGTAACGGGGCGCACTTCAACAGCGCCGTAACCGTACGCCACTAAAGGCATTTTTGCAGCCCATTCCAGCGCGGTATCGAGATCTTCACATTCGATCAAATACCAGCCAATAATGCATTCCTTCGTTTCGGCAAAGGGGCCATCGAACATTTCAATTTTGCCATCCTTTTTGCGCAGGGTTGTGGCGGTTGTAGGCGGCTCAACTGGTTCGCCGCCTCGATGAATGCCAGCTTCAGCGGCCTCTTTGTTCCATGTCCCATAGGCTGCGGCATATGACGCCCAATCCTCACTTCCAACCTCGGGCGAAGCGCCGTCTTCGGCGGCAAGTATCAGAGTATATTTCATAGTCGTGATCTTTCTTTTGTTTGATAGGAAAAACGAATGGCGATCTGATAGTAAGACGTGCGGTGATGTACAAGTGCGTCACTCTTTCTGTCGCGGGCAGACGAATGCAGTTGAGCGGTTTTCAACTCGGTGTCTGAGGCGTCGCATTGGTAGCAAGTTTAGCACGCCCCCTTAGCCCGAATCGTCTCAAATTCTATTTTAGCCCTTTGCGGGGAATAGTAAAATCGTTCGGCCTTCGTGAATAAAGCCAAATATTCTGCCCTGTGGGAGGGTGGCTGGTGAATTCAAATATCCATCCTAAGCAAAGATGTGTTTGTTGGCGCTCGTCAATAAAGGGGGGGACAGCAAACATAGATATTGCTACCGGTAATGAGGGGACACCGAAAGTATGCCGCTTGGCTAATATTGCCCAATGGTTGCACCGTGCGGCGCTCAGGGAAAAGCCGCCGATTTTGAAACTTGAAGAAAGCTTTGGGTGGTTTGGTGCAGGCGATAGCCCGGCTCAAACAAATGAATAACTGGTTCTTATTGAAAAAAGGCGTTAAAGCCACATATCTGAGGCTGAATAAACGGTCACCGGAGACTTTATATGTCTACTGCCCCAAAACCCTACGGTATTGATGCCCGGCCAAAGCGTCAGGCTACAGCAAAAAACATAGCGGCCATGAAGGGCGGCACGCCAATAGTTTGTTTGACTGCCTATATAACGCCGATGGCGGCGCGACTTGATAAATACTGTGATCTGCTATTGGTGGGCGACAGTGTGGGCATGGTGCTTTACGGTATGGATTCGACCCTTGGTGTTGATTTGGATACCATGATCCGTCACGGGCGGGCAGTTTGCCGCGGCGCGAGCCAGGCGCTTGTCGTTATTGACATGCCCTTTGGGACTTATGAAGAATCGAAGGAACAGGCTTTCAGAAACGCGGCGCGGGCCCTGTCGGAAACCGGAGCCGGGGCTGTTAAGCTGGAAGGCGGTGTCGAAATGGCTGAAACCGTGTCTTTCCTCACAAAACGCGGCATTCCCGTATTGGGCCATGTTGGATTGATGCCCCAGTCAGTGCATGCCCACGGTGGCTATGCTGCACGCGGACGCAGTGTTGATGAATGGGAACCTATTATTGAAGATGCCTTGGCGATTGCGGCGGCAGGAGCTTTTGGGGTGGTTCTGGAGGGTGTGGCCGAGCCCCTTGCTCGTAAAATTACCGAATCTGTTGCTTGCCCTGTGATTGGAATAGGGGCCTCCAGCGCTTGTGACGGCCAGATACTTGTTACCGAAGACATGCTGGGATTGTTTGCTATCAACCCGAAATTTGTGAAGCGATTTGCTGAATTGGGGCAGAGTATCGAAAGTGCTATTGAAGACTATTCCAATGACGTTCGAAGCCGTAATTTCCCGGGTGATGAGCATACTTATAAGATGAAAGGCAGCAATAGTTAGGGCCTGCCGAATTATCACCATAATTCCCTGTTGTCTTCTCGTTTGATTATGCTACCAGCTTTGTCTATGGTAGCCAAAATTTTTGGTCTTTCGCCAAAAACCTATTATTTATTCACCGCTGGCCTGCTTTGGCCTTGCGGTCTTGTTTGGAGAGTTTCGCGTGGCGGATAATAATCCCGATCTAGAGGCACAGGCAGTCGATGAAGCCTTGCGCCGTGATCAAATGAACGCCTTGTGGAAGGCTTACGGTAAATATGTTATTGGCGGTGCAGTTGGCATTGTGCTGGCGGTGGGGGGTAGTCAACTGTACGAGTATCAAGTCCACTCCACGCAAGAAACCAATTCTGCGATCTTTAGTGATGCTGAAAAAGAAGCCTTGGTTGAGGGTGCTGATACTGTTGAAATTTGGCAACAAACAGCCGACAAAATAAAAGACGGCTATGTTGCGCTGGCTGATCTGCGTCTCGCTGCGGAATATGCAAAGGCAGGCAATGTGGAAGCTGCGCTTAAAACTTATGATGTCCTTGCTGCGGATGGGGCGAGCGACAAAATACTGCGCGACTATGCGCAACTTTTAGCCGCCTTGCTTGTCCTCGATAAAAAAAGCGATTTTGTCGATGCAAGACGCCGTTTTTCAGTTTTAGCCGTGAAAGGCGAGCCGTGGTATTTCAGTGCGACAGAGCAGCTGGCTTTTATTGACATGAAGCAGGGTGCCCTTGATTTGGCATTGGCACAGTTTTCCGTTTTGGCAGACGACGGCGATACACCGCAAACCATCGCTGCGCGCGCGCGGCAGTTCAGGGATATGCTTGAAGGGCGCGGCGTTGGCAAAACACCGGTCACTGAAAAAACAGCCGAAACACCGATGGCTGATCCTGATGAACAACAGCTTTCACCAGCAGATGAAACAATGACAAGCACGGGGACTGGCAATGAATGATGGTATCTTGAATTCCGGGCTTCGTTCGGGGCTTGTGATTGCTTTGGTTTTTAGTCTCTCTGCCTGTAGTATTTTTGGAAGCAGCGGCAAAAAGAAAGCCGGGGAGTATGACGACGAAGGGCGTGAACGAATTTCTATTCTAAGCGCGTCCCAAGGTATACAGACTGACCCCGCTTTGGCGGGCGTTCCCGTTCTACTGCCACGGCCTTACCGCAACAGTAATTGGTCTCAATCCGGTGGCAATTCGGCGCATGATGTGCAGCATCTTGAACTGGGTAGTCAGTTAACGCTGGCTTGGCGCAGTAATATTGGGAATGGCAATGGCAGTTACGAGCGGTTAATAGCTGGCCCGGTTGCGGGTGCAGGCAAGGTGTTTGCCGTTGATACACGAGGAACTGTTACCGCTTCCTCTTTGTCGGACGGGCGCCAAATATGGCGCAAAGAGCTTAAAAGCGATACTGAACGCAGTAAGGTTGGATACGGCGGCGGCGCTGCCTTATATGGGAATAAGCTGTTTGTTACGTCTGGTTTTGGTTTTGTTGTTGCGCTCGACGCAGCGACTGGTTCGGAATTATGGCGCTATGTGGGGGATGTACCCTTTCGCGGCGCGCCCACGGCTTCGGCTGACAGGGTATTTGCTGTGACACACGATAACCAAATGCTGGCGCTTAACCCTGCTACGGGTGCGCTTCTTTGGGATCAGGTCGGAATCGCAGAAAATGCAGGTATGCTGGGTGCAGCAAGCCCTGCTTTTGATGGTGCAACACTTGTTGCAGCGCTGTCTTCGGGTGAATTGATCGCCATGCGCGGTACAAATGGCCGTATTTTATGGCAAGACAGCTTAACGAGCTCTCGCCGCCTTACGCCCCTTGCAACGCTCACTGATATTGACGGAAACCCGGTAATTGCAGGCGGGAAAGTCTATGCCGTTAGCCACGCAGGCAGCATGGTCGCGATGGATATGCGTACAGGCGAGCGATCGTGGGAAGCCGATGTTGCTGGGGTAAGCACGCCTTGGATTGCAGGAAACTTTGTCTTTATGACAACGGTGGATGGGCAGATCGCATGTCTGGCGCTGGCTGATGGCCGCGTGCGGTGGGTGACCCAGCTTCAGCGGTTTGAAAAGCAAAATAAACGCACTGGGTTAATCAAGTGGAATGGCCCGGTTTTGGCGGGCGACCGGTTGCTTGTGACCAGTTCGCATGGCTTCGCCTTGTCGGTTTCGCCTTACACTGGTGAAGTTTTGAGCGGTATTAAGATGCCCGCAGGATCAACGACTTCCCCGATTGTTGTTGACGGCAAATTTATTGTGCTGACAGATAGCGGCGAATTGCTGGCGTACCAGTAGGCCTATTTAGGTGATCAGAAAATGAGTTTTACTATTGCCATTGTTGGGCGACCCAACGTGGGAAAATCCACATTGTTCAACCGTCTGGTTGGAAAGAGACTAGCACTTGTTGACGATACACCCGGTGTTACCCGGGATCGCCGGAATGCCCACGGGCGCATCGGGGATTTAAAGTTTGAAATCATTGATACTGCGGGTCTGGAAGAGGGCAAGCCGGGGTCCCTGTCAGAGCGCATGCGCTACCAGACTGAACAGGCCTTGCAGGAAGCCGATGTCACTTTGATGATATATGATGGCCGCTCTGGCGTAACACCCATGGATGAGCATTTCGCTGCATGGCTACGTCGCAGCAAAGCCAGCAGCATCCTTGCCGCAAATAAATGCGAGGGCAAGATGGCTGGGGCTTCGGTATATGAGGGCTTTAGCCTTGGTCTGGGAGAGCCTATCGCGATATCCGCCGAACACGGTGAAGGGCTCGGCGATTTATATCAATCGATCGTGGATAAGCTTACGGAGCAAGGTATCGACCCCTACGAGGACGAGAAAAAAGCTTTGGAAGCTGAAGCGCGTAGGCCAAAAAACACGGGCCCTGACGAAGGCGACCTGGAGTATGATTTTGTAGACGACGAGCATGATTCGGAAGAAGCGCGCCCATTGCGTTTGGCGATCGTGGGACGTCCGAATGCCGGAAAGTCCACGCTGATCAATACGCTGGTTGGTGAGGATCGGCTGATTACAGGCCCAGAAGCGGGACTAACCCGAGACTCGATTTCGGTTGATTGGTCCTGGAATGATTTGCCAGTAAAATTATTTGATACAGCGGGCATGAGAAAACGGGCCCGCGTAACTGAAAAGCTGGAAAAACTCTCAGTGGCGGATGGCCTTCGCGCTGTTCAGTTTGCCGAGGTTGTCGTGCTGTTGCTGGATGCAGAGCTTGGCATTGAACGGCAAGATTTGAAAATTGCCGAGCATGTTGTCTCTGAAGGCCGGGCTTTGGTTATTGCCTTAAATAAATGGGATATGGTTGATGATCGGTTGGCCACGCAGCGGCAACTGAAAGACGTGTTAACGACAAGTCTGCCGCAGCTCAAGGGTGTAAAAATCGTTAACTTTTCAGGGCTTACGGGCAAGGGCGTGCAGAATTTAATGCCTGAAGTGGCTGAGGCTTATAAACTTTGGAATTCGCGTATCCCGACTGCGGCCTTTAATCGCTGGCTTGCGGACGTGCTTGAAAAACATCCTGCGCCTTCTGTCGGAGGTCGGCGGATTAAAATTCGCTACGGCGCACAGATTAAATCGCGGCCGCCAACATTTTCATTGTTTTGTAACCGTCCTGACGATTTGCCGGACAGTTATATACGCTATTTGGAAAATGAACTGCGGCGCGACTTTGATCTACCGGGTGTTCCCCTCAGGATTTATTTACGCAAAAGCGAAAACCCTTACGAGGGCCGCCGCCAGCGCCGTGATCGCTAGGGTCAGGCCTCATTAATGTGGTTTAGCTCAGTCAGGCACCGAGGCGAATTGGGAAGGAGGAAGCTGAAATCAAGGGTGGTTCCCTTGATGAGGGCTTGTGACGCTGCCAATTCGCCTCGGTGCCTGACCCCCAAAGGGGCAAGGATGCTTATGCCGTGGCGTGCGTCGACAACATTTGAAATAGCCCCGCTATTTCTGCATGTTATCTTCTGCGCCACGATAAAACCCTCTCTTGCTGAGTAAACCACATTAATGAGGCCTGACCCTAGATTTTAATTGCTGACCAGTCTGTTTAATCTGTCTGTTTGACCTGCTGTAGAGCTGGGCTATAGTTACGACCATGAAACAGATATTGATACTAGTAACGCTGATTTTTCTTTCTTTTAACGCCTCAGCCGAAGAAACCGATATCCGATTTGCAACAGATTGGAAAGCCCAGGCAGAGCACGGTGGTTTTTATCAGGCGATTGCTAAAGGCTATTACAAAAAACGCGGTTTGAACGTTACAATTCGCCCGGGAGGGCCTCAGGTTGATGTGCCCAGATTGATAGCAGCAGGCGCTATTGACATAGGCATGGCCTCTAATAGTTTTCAGCCGATCAATCTTTTGGCGGTTGGCGCTGACGTGAAAATTGTGATGGCGGCATTTCAGAAGGATCCTCAGGTTTTGATGGTGCATCCTCGTATAAATGCGTCTTCGATGGCCGACCTTAAAGGGATGCCCATTTTTATTTCAGATAGCGCAGTCGCAACCTTTTGGCCTTGGTTAAAAGCGCGGTTTGACTTTAAGGATAGCCAGATCAGGAAATATACCTATTCGCTTGCGCCTTGGTTGGTGAATAAAAATACAGCGCAAGAGGGATATCTTTCGTCGGAGCCCCATACCGCGAGCACGGCCGGGGTGATCCCGAAGGTATTTTTGTTTGCCGATGAAGGCTACGCCGGCTACGGCGGCATGGTGATGGTGCGCGGTGATTATTTAGCCAACAACAGAGATGTGGTGCGGGCGTTTGTTGAAGCCTCGGTCGAGGGCTGGCGAGACTATGTGTGGGGAGACCCATCTGCAGGCAATGCACTGATATTAAAAGATAACCCTGATATGAACGATGCTTTGATTGCTTATGCAATAGAAGCAATGCGCCGCAATGAAATTCTAGGGCCAAAGAGCCATGTTGGCCGAATGTCGGCAAGACGTTGGCATAATTTTTACGATGAAATGGTTACTTTAGACGTGCTGACTCCCGGCCTTGATGTAAGCCAAGTTTATACCAACGAATTTTTGGCCGCTGGTTCACCAAAATGATGATGAGCCTTAAGGATGCCGGATTTTCCTATCCGGGTAGTGCGACAGTGTTCGAATCATTGTCGCTCGAATTGAAACGCCGTGAAATTGTGTGTCTGCTGGGTCCAAGTGGCTGTGGAAAATCTACGGTACTGCGCGTAATCGCAGGGCTTGAGCGATTGCAACAAGGTCGTCTTCAATTTGAGGCGACGGAACCTGCAATAGGATTTGCCTTTCAGCATGCAGCCTTAATGCCGTGGGCAGATGTGCAAACAAATATTGCTTTGCCCCTGAGACTGAAAGGGCCCAGCGATGCGAGTGTTATAGAAAAATCCATGGCCGCAGTTGGTTTGGCTGGTTTGGGCACCCGTTATCCAGCGCAGCTCTCTGGCGGTCAGCAAATGCGGGTTTCTATTGCGCGGGCACTGGTATCCAATCCAGAAATATTATTGATGGATGAACCCTTTGCTGCACTGGATGAAATTTTGCGGTTCCAGATGAACGAACTTATTCTCGAATTGGTGGCCGATATGGGCTGCGGGGTTTTATTTGTAACCCACAGCCTGTATGAGGCGGCCTATATCGCCGACCGGGTGTTGGTGATGGGGGAGGGTCAAATTATAGGCGAAGTGGCCCCTGGGCTGGACCGTAGTCAAGCTGTGAGCGTGCAGCGTGCTTCGCAAGGCTTCGCTGATGCTGTATTCGCCATTTCCGAGCTTTTAGCCGTTAGGCAGACCCCGTGATACGGCGTATTTTTTATCCGATTGCTGCCTTGGTATTGGTGTTGGGCTTTTGGCAATTGGCCGTGGACATTTATCAAATCCCTAAATTTGTTTTGCCTTCGCCGTCTGCGATATTTTTGGCCTTTGTGGCACAGGCCCCAAGTTTGCTCGCGGCGGCTTTTGTTACATTGAAATTTACGCTTGCGGCCTTGGCTTTTGCCATAATAAACGGCGTGCTGCTCGCGTTATTTTTCAGTTTAAGCTCGACGTTTGAAACAACTTTTTATCCCTTTGCAGTTGTGCTGCAAGTTACGCCGGTTATCTCTATTGCGCCGCTGGTGATTATCTGGGTTGGCATTGATAATGTGGACCGCGCGGCAATCATCATCGCATGGCTGGCTGCATTTTTCCCGATTTTGGCTAATATGTCAGCGGGACTGCGATCAGTTGACAAGACCTTGGAGGATTTATTTTTGTTGTACGGGGCTAACCGCTGGCAGAGATTTTGGTTGCTGGAATGGCCAACGGCGCTGCCGTTTTTGATGGCGAGTTTGAAGATTAGCAGTGGCTTGGCGCTTATTGGTGCTGTGGTTGCCGAATTTGTCGCTGGTTCTGGCAGCGCCACGGGTATCGCGTGGCGCATATTGGAAGCAGGGCACAGGCTCCAGATCGAAACGATGTTTGCCGGGCTGTTGGTGCTGAGCATGTTGGGCGTGGGATTGTTCTATTTCTTCGATACACTTGAAAAAATTATTTGTCGTCGGAGCCATTAGGCGCAGCTTCATTGAGAACGGCACCTTTGAGGGCCTTTGCGGCGGTCAATATCACACGGGCATGATTTTGCGGTAAATCAACGTCGATGATGGCTTTCTCAAGACAGGCCAGCATGACGTCAAAATGTTCACCATTTAAGCCCTTTTTCAGAACAAGCTCACGGTGGGTTTTTGCCATATAATCGGCAGTTCCTTCGTGTTTTCGCATCATTAACGTGGTAAAGAACCAAGCTTGTTTTCGTTCAATGTGTTTTCGGTCAGCTTCAGCAAAGAAATGCAAAATGCGGGGGTCTTCGTGGATATAGCGATTAAAGGAGCAAACCAAAGCATCCATTTTTTGCTCGTCAATGTTAAGGTCTTTTATGGACACATGCGCCTTTCTAGCCCCTAGGAAGGGCTACAAGTCTGAGTTATCGGACCGTTAAGCGCTGTTTGGCGGTACAAATGCGCATCCGACTTGCGAATTGACCGAGTCTAGGTTAGCAAACTGTCATGAAGAAAACTACCGAAAACAGAGATCACCGTGCCGTTGCTTATTGGCTTTTGTTCACGGCCTTCAGTGTGTTTGCGATGGTGATGGTCGGCGGCGCGACGCGGTTAACCGAATCCGGGCTTTCGATGGTCAATTGGAATCCGGTAACAGGAATTTTCCCGCCGCTTAACGACGATGCCTGGGCGCAGGTATTTGCAGATTATAAAACCAGCCCGCAATACCAGCTTGTGAATGCGGGTATGAGCCTGGATGCTTTTAAGGGAATTTTCTACTGGGAATGGGGGCATCGTTTGCTGGGCCGTTTGATCGGCTTATTTTTTGCAGTGCCACTGCTTTGGTTTTGGCTGCGCAGGAAGATCCCTGAAGGATACAAAGGCAAGCTTGTTGGGCTTTTCCTGCTTGGTGGCTCACAAGGCTTGCTTGGCTGGTATATGGTGATGTCGGGCTTGGTAAACGAACCCGCCGTCAGCCATTACCGCCTTGCCGCACATTTGATGCTCGCTCTCTTTATTTTTGCAGCGCTTCTGTGGACGGCGCTTTCATTGTTGCGTCCTTACCCCGGCGGGCAGGCTAAGGCAATCAAACCCCTGGTTTATGCGGCGGCACTGGTTTTAACTTTGCAGTTAGTGATGGGCGCATTGGTGGCGGGGCTGCGCGCGGGGCATATTTTCAATAGTTGGCCTTTAATGGGCGATGGTTTTATCCCGCCGGGTATGATGACGATTGTGCCCTGGTGGCGAAACTTATTGGATAATGCGGTCACGGTACAATTTGATCACAGGATGGGCGCCTATATTTTGAGCGCGCTTGTGGCTGTTATTTTTATGAAGTTACGCAGTGAACGAGGGTCGATTAGACACGCAGTACAGTTGCTGGGCCTTTCCGTGCTCTTGCAAATGGCGCTTGGCATTGTCATGTTATTAAAAAGCGTGCCCGTTTCCTGGGGAACAGCGCACCAAGGCGGCGGGGTATTGGTGCTCGCGGCGCTTATAAATTTAATGCACCATCAGCGAGGAACAAACAATGGAAAATAAAGCAGACTATGTATCTGTTTATATGACAGCCGAAAGCGAAGATGTTGCTGTACATATCTCTACGTCATTAGTACGCGAACGATTGGTCGCCTGCGCCAACGTCAATACGGGCACACGTTCGATTTATGAATGGGACGGCATGTTGCAGTTGGATAATGAAGTCTCAGTTACGATGAAAACCACGCTCAACAATGCCCAAAAAATAGTGGAACGAGTGAAAGAAATGCACAGTTATGAAGTGCCATGCGTGGTTTTTACCCCAATTATAGACGGCAATCCAGAGTATTTGGCTTGGGTATCAAAGCAGGTCAGTTAGAATAACTTGAGATAATTAATATGTAGCGCACGCAGGTTGACTATTCATTGACTATACCTATATATACAAATAATTGTACAAATATAGGTATAGTCAATGAAGCCCCCTTTTTTCTATCAATTTGAATATCGTGCAGCATTTTTGGCCAACATGGCACAGCGCTTGAGAGATCATATCTCCGGAGAAGGTGCTGAACTGTTGAAAGAAAACGGGGTTATAACGCCGGTTACCAGCGTTTCATTTATGCTTTTTCTATCAGAATCTGGTCCATCTTCCTCAGCGGACATAGCGAAGGCAATGAACTTTTCCCATCAACGGGTTACATCAAGGATCGCTGAACTGGAAAAGCTTGCTTTGGTAATACGAGTGCCTGATGCGGCTGACCAACGCCGGAAACTTATCGAGCTAACGGCGAAAGGCCAAGCCGAAATGTCTGCCCTTGCGGTCGTTTATGAAGAGGCAGCCTCTGCCATCGAAGATGTATTTACGGAAATAGGTGATGATTTGATGGATAAAATCATGATCACATTAGATGCGCTCAAGCGGAAGTCGATTCAGGAAAGAATTATTGAATCACGAAACAAGAAAGCCCGGGTTTAACGGGTAATCCCATAAAACAGCGAAGATAATTAGAGGTAAAAATGATAAATATCAAAAAAATAATATGTGTCAGTATGGCCATCGCATTTACATGGCCTACTGTTGCGGGTGATCTGGAAACGATCCAGCAAAAACATTGGATACACGGGTCCAAAGATTGTGAAGCCAACAAAGATCCGCTTATTGAAGTGCTTGAATATGATGCCGATACATTCATATTACGCCAAAATAAATGCACAAATTATGAAGCTCCCTTTATCTATGTCCTTTTTGGTAAGCATACAGTCTTTGTGCAGGATACCGGAGCGACAGAGGATGCCGCCCTTTTTCCTCTTTATGAGCAAATTCAGGCTCTAATTTCCAAGAGATCGCTGCCGGAATCTGGTGAAGCATTAAAAATACTGGTTACGCATTCTCACGGACATAGTGATCACACTGCCGCGGATGCTCAATTTCGGGGAAAACCGAATGTTACTTTGGTTGAGCCTGATACAAAATCAGTGATTGATTTTTATAAATTTGGTGATTGGCCAGATGGGCAACAGCAAATCGACCTTGGTGAACGCGTGCTCACTATTTTTCCAATTCCAGGCCACCAAAAGGCGAGCGTTGCTGTTTACGATCCGCAGACAAAGTGGCTTTTAAGTGGGGATAGTTTTTACCCGGGCCAACTTTATGTAAAAGATTGGAATAGCTTTAGAGCCAGTATTCAAAAGATGTTTGATTTTACCCAAACTCATAAGGTTGATGCGGTTATGGGCACCCACATTGAAATGACAAAGACCGCAGGAATAAGCTATCAGGTGGGTACGGTTTATCAGCCCGACGAGGCAAGCCTTGTTCTGATTCCCGGTGATTTGGAAGTGGTAAACAAAGCATTGATTGCCCAAGGGGGCAAAGCCAAAGAATTGGTGTTGAACAAGTTGATAGTAAGGCCATTGAATTGGCTGGAGCGTTTTCTGAGCAATGTCCTTGGCTAGGGTCAGACCCCATTAATGTGGCAGGAAAACTTATCACAATCGCTAACGCCTGTGTAAATCTCAACAAATGTGGCACGATCAAACAGCTTGAAAGATACAGTTGCCAGATATTTTTGGAAATTTTTCTTAGTAAAGTTTATTGAAGCCAAAGATTATAAAGAGCGGCTTCATCCTCGCGGGCTTTGCCTATATGGGTGACGCCGTTTTCCAGAATGATAGCGCGGCCGAATCCTTCCCATTCCCAAAGCTTGCCCTTGAGAAAAACATTCATGCCCCACTTAATGCCGTGCTTCTTTGCTTGCGCAGGCAGAGCATATTTGATCCAGGCGTCGCCTTCGCTAATTTTCCCGATATCCGCGCGCCAAATGCCGTCTGGTGGCCCATCATTTAAATAACCCTGCCACGGGGTATCCCAAGCCGTACCCTCAAGAAAGCTGGGGACCAGCAGCAACTCCGCGCCTCGTTCGGCCACAAGCGTGTTGGTATCGTCAAACCAGCTATCGGCGCAGATCAATACGGAAAATTTCCGGTGTGGCCCCTCAAAAACTGGCAAAAAGTCGGCCAAAGAGGCTTGCGTGAAGCCAGTTTCACTGGGTATTGGGTGGACTTTACGCACAGCATCTATTTGCGCTTGGCCGTCTGGGCTAAAAACAAAACTACTGTTGAAAATTGGGCCATGGCCATATGTCAGGCTGTCAGGGTAAACGCCGGGGGTCATCAGGGCTTGAGAGCCCGCTACAATGGTTATGCTGTATTCTTTCGCCAGTTCAGAGAATATTCTGAGAACTGCGTCGGCGGTCGTGCGGGTTTGGGTTCTAATAATTGTCGCTTGGGCTTTGGCTTTATTATCGAAGATATAATAATTCTTCAAAAATGCAGGTAAATGACTGGCGATAATAGGCAGCATGGCCCGCTGGGCATTGGCCGCACTGTATATTCGGCTGCCTTGGTTCACCGTCATTAACCAGGTACCAATGTGTTCCGGCAGTAAAACGACAGTATCAGCTTTTATCCAGCCCTTGCCACGTGCCGCATCCAGATATCCAGCGATTTTGGCCTTAAAACGGGCAGGGGTGGCATAATCAAGGGGTTGCATATAGGGCTCGATACCTACGACGTTGCCGCTCCCACTGTCGCTGCCAAAACTTTCGGTATGATTAAGGAATAGTCGGCTCGGTTCTGATAAATCAGGAGCAAACCCAGCCCAGAAAAAATAAATGGCGGCCCAAAGCAAAGCCGCCATAAATCCGATTTTTTTCTTATGCCGCCGTATCATGACTAGCTATTAATTCCTGATAATTTTCGGTTTTTGGTTTTCAATCGTCAGCCAAACGAACAACCTGTTTGCCGAAATTTTTGCCCTGCAACATATCGACAAAGGCTTGAGGTGCGTTCTCAATGCCTTCGGCTACGCTTTCGCGGTATTTTAATTTCCCACTTTTTAACCAGCCAGCCGCAAGCTTGACCCACTCGGCGCAAAGGTCGGGATAATTGAAAACAATAAAGCCCTGCATTTTGACACTGCGGCCAACAAGAATGGCCATATTGCGTGGACCTGGAGGCATATCTTCCAGGGTGGCATTGTAATTTGAAATCATGCCGCACAGGGCAACGCGCGCATTGAAATTAAGGTTGCTGATGACAGCCTCAAGCACAGGTCCTCCAACATTTTCAAAATAGACATCAATGCCTTTAGGGTTTGTGGCAGCCACAGCTTTGTAAACATTGTCTGTTTTGTAATTGAAGGCTGCGTCAAAGCCGAGCTCATCAGTAAGGTAGGCAACCTTGTCGTCGCTGCCTGCACTGCCCGCTACGTGGCATCCCATGTTTTTACCGATTTGGCCAACAACTTGGCCAACCGCTCCTGATGCTGCCGAGACAAATAATTGTTCGCCCTCTTGTAGATTAGCGACGCCCTTAAGGCCAACATAAGCTGTCATTCCGGGCATGCCCAATACACCGAGATAATAGGAGAGCGGGGCCAAGCCAGCTTCTACAGGCTGAAAGCCTTCGCCGTTTGACACCATATAGTTGGCCCAAAGCCCCATGCCAGTGAGATAAGTGCCTACACCGTATTTGCCACCGTTTGAAGCAACAACTTTGCCGACAATTCCTGCCTGGCATGGTTCACCTATTTGGAACGGCGGCACATAGCTCTTCACATCATTCATGCGGCCCCGCATATAGGGGTCAACCGACATATATATGGCCTGCAACAACATCTCGCCCTTGGCGGGCTCCGGTATTGGTGCACTGGCAACTTCAAAGTTATCAGCACTGACCCATCCCTCAGGGCGGCTTTTAAGAAGAATTTGTTTGTTGGTCATTATATAACTTCCCTAGTTTGTATGTGCATGCTGACACGCGCTATTCGACAAAACAGATATAGAGCAATGCTAGAGAAAGGAAATAGATTGATGTGTTCTCTGTAGATATCTTGGGCAAGACTGCGACAAACAGCCGCTGTACATCGGCTGGAATATAAATTCTGCCTGTGATATTTTTTCTGAGAAATGATTCTAGGAATTGCAAAACCCCGGTCTCTCAAGACCTTACAGGCGTTGTTGCTTGTAGTTTTTCTGTTTGTACAGGGCAGCACCGCTGTTTTGGCTGCAGAGCATGCTATTGGTGGTGGTTCCAGATTTATGTGCGGGCAGGGAAACCTACCTTTAGAAGCTCTTGTAAATATCAGAAAATTGCTAGCTTTGCAGGGCGATACTGACGATGACGAGTCTGTAAACTGCAACGTATGTTGCAATTTGATCTTAATTGAGCCTGACGAACCGCGCGTGGGGTATCTTGTTCATCTTGTAGTAGAGACGGCCCCCAAGCGCCAAACGCCTTCGGTTCCTATATTACCATTGCAAACCGGCGCCGCAGTTGGTTTGCGAGCCCCACCTTTTCCTCACTGATTAAAATACAACTGTTTTTACTGTATAAAATTAGTGGAATTTCTAATGAGTTTTATGTTCGTGGCTGCTGTGGCAGCCCTGCCTATTTTGCCTGTGGAAAGCACAGCCAAAATTGACGAAAGCCTAACCAACGCTAGTGTAGACAACAACTATATTGAGACAATAACTGTTATTGGCGATGCGGCCTATAGGGGAGCTCAGCTAGGAGGGGTCAATCTTTCGGCGCTACCTTTGGCCTCGCATGTTGTTAACCGTGCAGAAATTGAACGATTGCGGTTTGTCGACCCGGATGAATTCTTGGATAGAATTCCCGGCGAAACACAAGTCAGAAACCTTAGAATTCCGCAAGGAGGCAAAAGCTATACCGTGCCACTGGTAGACGGTGTTCCTCTTGCTAGTCCTTATGAGGGGGCTACGCAGGATATTACGACCGTAAATTCCTTTGATATCGAGCGAATCGAAATTATTAAAGGACCGGCTTCCGCTTTATACCCTAACAATGCTTTTGGCGGTGTGATCAATGTTGTAACACGCAGTGCACCAGACGAATTTGAGGGTCGAGCCTGGATTGAGGCAGGCAGTTTTAACCGGTTGCGTACGGGTGTGAGTGCTGCGGGATCGGGGGAAAAATTTGGATTTTTCTTTGATGCAAACACTCAAAATCTGGATGGATTGCGCGATACCTTTAAAAATGACCGGGATCAGCTGAGCACTAAGGTTATTTTCTCGCCTTCAGATGATACGGAAATGTTTATTCGATATGAATATTTAAAACGAGATGAAGTCTTCCCCGGAGACCTGCGTGCCAATGAGTTTGCTTCCGACCCAACAGTCAAGGGGGCTACTGCAGGATCGATGGAAGCGGTGAATAGCCATGCTGTTTCCTTTAAGCTTAATCAAGCCTTTGGCAAAAACGATTTGGATGCCAGTTTTGTATACCGCGTCGAAAATTCTGTTGGTGACGGGCGGTTCTCTCCACCCGAGGAGGGAAAGGATCAGAGCCTCAACGCGAAGGCCCTGTATCGCCATGATTTTATTGGCTCAACGCTTACTGTGGGGGCAGAGTATTTTAAAGGGGACATCGATACAGAAGAGTATGCAAGGGCCGATGTTGAACGAGAAGGCGATATCGTTGTTATTTCCAAAAACGATCTGAAAATTGCATCTTTCTTTGGGCAATATAGTTTCGACCTGGGGGATGATTGGAATATTACGGCAGGCCTTCGGCATGAAGAAATTGACCTAAACACATATTTCCCGTTTAACTCAGCTTCACCAATTGATGAAGGCCAGACTTATAGCAAATCATACCATTTTTCAGCTCCGAAGCTTGGTGCAACTTATCAAGCAAGCGAAAATATTCTGTTATGGGTTGGTTTTTCGCGCGGTTTCCTGCCGCCAAGCGTCAGGGATTTATATCTAAACAGGCCGAAAGCAAATCCTGATCTACAAGCTGAAAAAGCGAGTAATATAGAATTTGGTGTTCGCGGGCAGCTAGGGGAATTCAGTTTCAACAGCTCCTACTATCACACACGCATCAGCAATTTTCTGGTTACAGAAGATGACGGTGTGATTGAAACCACCAGCAACGCTGGACAAGTGACAGTTCAAGGTGTGGAGACGGTATTAGAATATGCCCTTTCTGATCAGTGGAAGATTTCTGCAACACACACTTACGCCAAAAATGTTTATGATGTGTTTTTCGGTGCCGATGATGACGGCGATAAGGATTTAAGCGGAAACCATCTTAGCAGGTCACCAGACCATCATGTAAACACTCGCATAGCGTGGTTGCCCATCGAAGGTCTGGTATTGGAGGCAGAAGGTGATTTTTATACCGGCTATTATACACGAGACGATAATAGCATTGATCCAGAAGGGAAATTCGCCCGAGGGGAGCGGTTGAATTTTCGCGCGACCTATAATTTTGGCAAATGGGGTCTTTGGTTCCACGCTTTGAATTTAACAGACACACTGGAAGATCGGGTCAGCTATTCCCCGCCGCGAGGTCGCCGCCCTGGCCGACGTAATTTTCGAATTGTAGATGGCCGCACATTCTATGCCGGTATCTCGCGTGAATTCTGATCCAGGGGAAATCGACATGAAAAAGCAAAATGACCTGAACCGCTGGATGTGGAAATGGCATGTTATTGCGGGCTTAATCACGACACCCTTCATGATCTTGCTGGCTGTAACGGGCATTATATATATGTTTCGGGCCGACTATGAGGCCGCTATATATAAGCACATCAGCCATGTAGAGCCTGTGGGGCACCAGCTTAGTTTAAGTCAGCAATTTGTATCCGCGCAGGATTTTAGCAATAAACCCATAACGTCTATGGTTCTGTCTGACAGTGAAAATGCGGCCACGCAATTTGTCTCTGGTTCTATGGGGAAAAAGCAGACTGTATATGTAAACCCATATACTGGATTGGTAACAGGCCAGATTAACGTCGCCGACACTTTCATGGTTGAAATCAGGAAACTGCACCGCGATCTGTTGATGGGGAAGGTCGGCGCTTATACTGTCGAGTTGGTTGCCAGCTGGTTTATTGTGTTAATCCTGACCGGACTTTATGTCTGGTGGCCAAGTGTTTGGAAGCACGGGAAAAAAGGCTCAGCCAGAGGTATTTTTTGGATTAGGCGAAATAAGGGCCGCCGGATATTCTACCGCGACCTACATGCGGTTTTTGGGTTTTGGCTATCAGCCTTTATGCTGGTCATCCTTGCCGGTGCAATGCCCTGGACCGACGTTTTTGGTTCTAACCTCAGATGGGTCCAGAAGCAGACAGATACAGGATATCCAGCAACATGGCGTAGCCCACGGGGGCTAGGGTCAAAGGCTTTTGAAGGCAGTGAGGCGCTTTCTATTGATGAAATTGCAAAAGTTGCAAAAAAACAGGTGCTCAAAGGCAAGGTCTCCGTCGTTTTTCCCGAGAAACCGGGAAGTGTTTTTACCGTTAAAAACCGCGCCTTTTTGTTGCGGGACCAGAAGGTGCTGTATTTCGACCAATATAGCGGTTCCCTGATCAAGGGTCATGATTGGGGGGACGTTGGTTTTCTCATGGATGCCCGGCACATTTTTTTGCGATTGCATGAGGGGGACTATGGTCCGGTAAACTGGTGGATATTGCTTATTGTTTCCAGCTTGTTTGCAATTACAACAACGGCTGGCTTGGTATCCTATCTGATCCGCAAGCCCGCTAAACGTTGGGGAGTTCCAACAGTACCGAAGAATTGGCATGTGGATAGGATCGTTATTTTTGGGTCTGGCGTGCTGGGTATTCTATTTCCGATGTTTGGACTGAGTTTGCTTCTGCTGTGGGTGTGGGGTGTGGTTCGACATAAATTCAGATTTAGGCGCGCTATAGCATTGGGAAATGGGTATTCTTAATGGGGTATTATAATACCATATTTTTAACTATTTGATTTTATTCAGGTAATATCGAATTTGGCGAAAACAATGCTATTGACAGAGCCTTGAAAATCCATATATTCCCGCTCAACCGATTGGATAGTGCATAGTGAATGCGCCTAACCGTTCGAGAGTTTAACACTGGTCGTTTAAAGGGGCTCCCTGAAAACGGCGGTAACCGAGGCACATTGCGATGAAAACCTATTCCGCAAAACCGTCGGAGATTGAAAAGAAATGGCTCATTGTTGACGCCGAGGACGTTGTTCTTGGTCGTATGGCACAGGCTATTGCTGTCGTTCTTCGCGGTAAGCATAAAACAACATACACTCCGCATATGGATTGCGGTGACAATGTTATTGTCATCAATGCTCAAAAAGTAAAGCTGACAGGCAAGAAGCGCTCTGACAAGATTTACTATCGCCATACAGGCTTCCCGGGCGGCATCAAATCACTGACCGCTGGTGATATCCTTGATGGCCGTTACCCTGAGCGTGTTGTTGAAAAAGCGATTGAGCGTATGATCCCCAGAGGGCCGCTTGGACGCCAACAAATGCGTAACCTGCGTGTTTATGCAGGTACAGAGCATCCACACGCCGCGCAAGAACCAGTAGTGTTCGATGTTGCAGCCCTTAACAAAAAGAATAAGAGGTAAGCATGGCCGACCTTCAGGATCTCAGAGAAATTACAGGTGAAGCTGCAGCTGCTGCTGATGCTATCTCCGTTCAAGACGGCGAAGTTAAACCAGTTGTAGATGCGCTCGGGCGCACCTATGCAACGGGGAAACGCAAAGACGCTGTTGCCCGCGTTTGGATTAAGCCGGGTTCAGGCAAAATCGTGGTCAATGGCCGCGATCAGGAAACATATTTTGCGCGTCCAACTTTGCGCCTGGTTGTTAATCAGCCGTTCGCAGTTTCGGGCCGCGAAAAACAGTATGATGTGATGGCGACCGTTAAGGGCGGCGGGCTTTCGGGCCAGGCTGGCGCGGTAAAACACGGCATTTCCAAGGCTATTCAGCTGGCTGAGCCAGAGCTGCGCGGCGCACTGAAAGCTGCTGGTTTCCTTACACGTGATAGCCGGGTTGTTGAGCGGAAGAAATACGGTAAAGCAAAAGCGCGTAAATCTTTCCAGTTCTCAAAGCGTTAATCGCCCGAGGTTTTTGGCGAATTTATTGCTACAGTTATTTGTTTCGAGTATCCAAAATTTTGTGTTCAGAGTTCAAAAAGGCTACCCTTCGAGGTGGCCTTTTTCTTTTGTTATGATACCTTTAAGGAAACTTAAACAGCTTTTGGCGTGAGTTAAATCATGATAATAGGATTTTTTGAATACCTTAAATTGGGGGATTTCTATGTTGAAGATATTAAGTATTGCTGTGTTGTTATTGGCAACAGGAGCAACGGTAAAAGCTGATGATTTTAGCGATCAGGCGATGAAGATGCTTGAAGTCGGCAATACTATTAAGCCCACTTTAGATATGATGGACAGAATGTTAGTCACCATGTCACCAAACTTGGTTCAGCAGATTGAATTAGGATTTTCAACGCAAGGTAAATCGGTGGATCATCAAGATGTTGTGGATCTGGTGAATGAATACCGAAAAGAGGTTGTTGTCCGCTTTAGCGGAGAACTGGCGCCTATTATGGTGGAAGAGCTTCGTAAACAATTTACGTTAGAAGAAGTGATGGCTATTACCGAGGTTATGGAGACGCCTGCATTCAAGCTTTACACGGACCGGGTTCCTGCGATCATGGCATCAGCACAAAGTGTTGGTGAGCAAGTTGGCACGAAGATTGGCAAAGAAGTGATGCAAGAATTAATTCAGAACAATCCAAAGTTTCATTAATTCAGGCTTTATTATTGTTATATAACCGTTTAATGGAAATTTGTTTTTCTTTAAAAGCTGCCTTTCGGGACAGCAAACACGCGTGAATTTTTCCAGTTCTCAAAGCGATAATACACAGGTTTCTGTTTCGAGTATTAGTTTCGAGCACCATACTATGGTGTTCAGAGTTCGAAAAAACCGTCCCATTGGGCGGTCTTTTTTTATTGTATATCATCGGCCGTGTTGTTATGATTATTGCAACCTGAAAAAAGGAGTGCTCTGCTCGTGATTCAAATAGCTTAAAAACCTTTCCCCCGATTTGCGGGCAACAGAGCGCATCAGTTTGTGCTTGGCCTGCTGGTATTTTAAGTAAATAGGCTAATCATGCAGAGACTGGAAGGCAAAATTGCCTTGATCACGGGCGCGGCGCGCGGCATTGGCGCGGCAATCGCAAAAACATTTACCCAACAGGGCGCAATTGTTATTCTCACGGACATCGTCGATGATGCAGGTAAAAAACAGGCAATTGCGTGCGGCCCAAAGGCAAAATATCACCGCCTTGACGTTCGTCTTGAGGACGACTGGAAGCGAGTAACAGCCGCCGTTATAGCAGAAAATGGCGGCCTCGACATTCTTGTGAATAATGCGGGCATAACCGGCTTTGCCGAAACGTCAGGACCACACGACCCGGAAAACCTGGATTTGGTGAGCTGGCAGGCTGTCCACGATACCAATCTTACTGGGGTTGCGCTGGGCTGTAAATATGCCATTAAGGCGATGAAAGGACGATGCGGCAGTATTGTGAATATTTCTTCGCGCTCGGGTCTTGTTGGTATTCCGGGGGCAACGGCCTATGCTTCCAGCAAGGCCGGTGTCAGGAACCACACTAAATCAGTGGCACTTTACTGCGCTGAAAAGGGGCTGGGTATCCGCTGCAATAGTGTGCATCCTGCGGCGATCCTTACACCGATGTGGGACCCAATGCTGGGTGAAGGTGAAGGCAGGAAACAAGCCATGGCTGCGGTAGCTAAAGATATCCCGCTGGGATATATCGGGGCCCCGGAGGACGTCGCATTCGCAGTTCTTTATCTGGCGTCCGATGAAGCTCGTTATATAACGGGTATCGAATTGACCGTCGACGGTGGTATATTGGCAGGCAGTGCAGCCCGACCAGATTAAAGTGTTTTTCTGTAAGCAGCCGGTGAGTGATGCGCGATATTGTTACCCAAATTGAGGCTCTGAGCCATGCCCACAATAATACTGTTGTTGTGGGCATCAACGGGCTGGATTGTGCAGGCAAAACCACATTTACCCAGAAGTTGGCATCTGGATTGACGGCACGGGAGCATGAGTGTCTCGTCCTGCATGTAGATGATTATAACAATATTGCTGTGCAGGAGCAGGTGTACAGGGCGTATGCAGTGGGGGAATTTGGCTCTGACCTGTTTGATCGCTATTACCACCACAGCATTGATTACGGCAGTTTGGCGTTGGCAATATCTGCGGCGAGACAAGATAGAAAAATCGTGTTGGTGGAAGGCGTGTTTTTATTCCGTCCACCTGTTTCCGCGCAGATCGATTATAAAGTGTTTCTCGAAATCGAGCCTGATGTCGCGCGAGCCCGCTATGTTGATAGAAAGCTCACGGTAAGCGATGAGCGCTCAGTCCGTGTATTTGATGACATTTGGATGCCTGCTTTCGAACGTTACTGCAAGGAATATAATCCGCATGAACTAGCGCAGCAGGTTTGCTCGGGATGACCTAAAATCCTGTGCGTATTTGTCACATTTTAGGGTGTGGCTATTCGCGTTATAAGCGCTGATAAATATTCAATCCTTGTTGGGGCGCATCACTTTGGTACAGATATTATATATACTCGGCGCATTGCCTTTGTTGCTGTTGGGGACCATGCATCTGGTTTTCACGCTACGTGATAATAGGTCGCCGCGATATATTGTGCCGCGCGACAAGGAAATGATCCGCCAGATGCAGACAGAACCGCTGCGCTTATCAGCCGAAACCAATATGTGGCGAGCGTGGATTGGCTTTAATATCAGTCACAGCATGGCAGTGCTTTTAGTTGGTATTGGATATATTTACATGGCCGTGCGCTATATTGATCTGCTTCAACAGGATATCGTTTTAACACTGGCGGCGCCGTGTCTTGCATGGATTTTTGTTATTTTGTCGAAGTGTTTTTGGTTTTCGCGGCCTTTTTACGGCTCGCTGATTTCCGCCGTATTTTTTACGGCTGGAGCGGCGGCAGCCCTGATCAATTTATAAGCAGGGCTGCACACCTTGGCACCTGACTGAACCAAACCACATTAGGGGGCCCGACTCTGGTTCAAGATTTAACATTTGAATTGTGGCCGGGACCATTTCTGTCCAGCCGTCACTAAAAGTGATTGTCATTGATATACCTATAGGTTAGCGCCACTCAGCGATTGCGCATGGATTTGAATGTTTCAAAAGCTAACGTAAAGGCTACGGACTTTAGATCAGCAGGTAGGATGCCAATTAGGCAATCACAGGCAATCATCCGATTTCTATAGGCTCAGTGCCGTCTAGCTATTGTATTTGCTGCAACATCTCAAGTCTTCATTCGACGAATTTGGCTTAATGATGATCATGATCACATGCGGCATCACCGCAGCTGTGGCTATGTTTCAACTGTTTGATCATTTTTTTAAGCAAGCGCTCGCGTTTCATACGCGATAGATAGTCAAGATAGGTTTTCCCGTCGAGATAGTCCACTTCATGCTGGATAATTGCGGCAAGCCAGCCCTCAGCCGACAGGCTGCAAGCAGTGCCCTCAATATCCTGGTAAGTGATTTTGATGGCGTCCGCTCTGCTGATTTCCGCTGAAATGCCGGGAAAGCAAAGCGATGCTTCTTCGTGCATTTCCATTGTTTCGCTGCGCCATGTGATTTCAGGATTGATACAAGTCATGGGGTTTTTGACACCGTCTTCTTGCATATCGACCACAATGATACGTTTCAGTTCACCGACCATATTCGCGCCGATTCCCAAACCACGGCGCGCATAAAGTGTGTCGAACATGTCGTCAACCAACTGTTTAATATTTTCGTCGATATTGGCAACTGGTGCGGCTTTTTGTGCCAATATAGGATCTGGTCCCAAAATCAGTTGTAAAACGGCCATGTTATTGCTTTCTCGCTATAATATACGGCCAGTGCCGAACAAGTTTTCCAATCACTCTGTGCTTTTATGAGAGTGAACAAGCCAAGTCCAGAGCAATATGCATACGCTGGTCTGGATATTCCTGAAACTTGGGATATGATGGCCCAAGATATTTTAACGGGTTGGAGCACAGGTTTGCCGCACGCTGTAATCGAATATACGCGATCTCTTGAAAATCAGTGTTTGCAGGCGGGAATTATGCAAGCCGTGCACAATAGCCTTTTGGCCAGTGGGCACTTCGGCGAAGTGGATATCAAAGTCAGGGCATGTGGCTATGATCATGCCTTGGTCGCAGGCAAGCCTGATGATTTTATCCATGTTACTATATATTTGTTGTCAGGGCGGACACCAGATATCAAAAAGCAGTTAACCGTCGGCGTGCTAGAAACGTTGCAGGCGCTTGACTTGCGGGCCGCTTCGATCACTGTTGATGCGCGTGATATGGACAGGGCAATCTATAGTAAAACCAGATATGGGACGTAGATAAAGGGGAGAAACCAAGATGAAACGGATACTTAGCGTGGCCACCGGGGTTCTGTTGTTAAGCACAACATGCTTTGCTGATCATCATGAAAATGCACCAACCGAAGTGGAGCGCTTGCACGGCTTTGTTAAGGCTGTTTCGGCGGCCAACCTGGAACGTGACATCACTAAGCTTGTTGGTTTTGGGACCCGCCACACGCTCTCAGACACCAAATCTGAAACCCGAGGAATCGGTGCTGCCCGGCGCTGGATCGAAGCCGAGTTTAAGCGCATATCCAAAGGCTGTGTTGCCAAGTTGGATGTTTATACAGTTTCCGAAACCTTCACTGGAAAACGCATACCTGAGCCAACAGAGGTCGTGAATGTGATTGCGGTGCAAAAGGGTGTTCTTGACCCTAGCCGCGTGGTTCTGATGTCAGGCGATATCGACAGCCGGATATCTGATCCTCTGAACGGTACAGATGATAGCCCGGGCGCAAATGATAACGCGTCTGGTATGGCCGGTACTATGGAAGCGGCGCGAGTTTTATGCCAGACTAAATTTCCTGGAACCATTGTATATATTGGTTTATCGGGGGAAGAGCAGGGCCTTTACGGTGGCCAAACCTTAACCCGGCATGCAGCCGAAAAAGGCTGGCGGGTAATGGGTGTACTGAATAATGATATGATTGGAAATATTCAGGGCATAAATGGTGTGATCAACAATACGACAGCACGTGTATTTTCTGAAGGCACACGGGCAATGGAAACTGTAAAAGAAGCTCGCCAACGCCGCTTTTCTGGCGGCGAGATTGATAGTCCAAGCCGAAATATTGCAAGGCTTGTTGTTCGTTTAGGTGATCAATATATCCCTAATCTTGATGTGATGATGGTTTACCGGCTTGATCGTTTTGGCAGGGGCGGACACCATAAGCCATTCAACGATGCTGGCATGCCAGGTGTGCGCATCATGGAAACCAACGAGAATTACAATAGGCAACACCAGGACATTCGAACTGAAAATGGTATCAATTACGGTGATACACTTGACGGTGTGGATTTCGACTATGCAGCCAAACTGACGGCGTTAAATGTTGTAACACTTGCATCAATGGCTGGCGCACCGCCGTTTCCGATGGATGTAACGCTAAAGGGCGCTGTTAAGCCAAGTTCCACGATCAAATGGGCTATACGCGGTGACGAAAAAGAAACTGCAAACCTGCGCGGTTTCCGGGTCTATTGGCGCCTCACCACCGATCCACAGTGGCATTGGAGCAGATTTGTAGGCAAAGACGCGCGTGAGCTTACGCTTGAGAATGTTGTCATCGACAACTATTTCTTTGGTGTCGCCTCTGTTGCTAACGATGGATTGGAATCACCCGTGGTATTTCCGGGATCTATGGGCGCTTTCGAACGTGCACCTGCGGAAGAAGCCAAATAGGGACCTCTCAAGTGCATAAGAGTGCGCGTCATGGCTGATCCAGCTTTTTGGTGCGCACTCTTTAATAACGCCATCGCGGCGGTACAGGCAGATGTATGTTTGCCAAAGCATTTACCCAATCCTTTAAAATACAAAAATATCAAGGTCATCGCGGCGGGAAAAGCCGCAGCAGCCATGTCGCTAGCGCTGGAAAAGAGTTGGCCTGATATAACTATTTCAGGTTTTGCCGTTTGCCCGCCTGGATATGAGTGTGATTGCCAAAAAATCAGCGTAATGACAGCAGCCCACCCTGTGCCTGACGAAAATAGCATCGAAGCTGGCAAGCGGGCACTGGCGACTGCAAATTCTGCCATGGCCGGTGATTTGCTGCTTATATTATTATCTGGAGGTGGCTCTTCTTTGCTTTGTGCCCCCATTGAAGGCATGTCGCTGGCGCAAAAACAGGCCCTATCACAGCGTTTATTGCTGTCTGGTGCATCGATTAGAGAAATGAACATTGTTCGCAGTGCTTACTCACGCACCAAAGGCGGTGGGCTTGTTACAGGTGTGACCAAAGGTGTAGAGATTTTGACACTGGTGATTTCAGATGTTGTAGGCGATGATTTGGCCGCAATTGCATCAGGCCCAAGTTATGTCAGCCAATATAATGAGGGGCGTTTGGGCGAAATCCTCAAACGTTATGGTATCGATGTTGGGGCGCCGCCGCCTATCGACCGGAAGCCTAATCAGTGCGCTGTTCATCACAAAATTATCGCGAGCGGCCCGACGGCACTGGAGCAAGTGGCACTATTTCTGGAAGCACAGGGATATCGTGTTTTGGATATTGGCTTTGAAGTACAGGGCGAGGCGGTTGATGTTGCGCGGATGCACAGCGTGCTTATTACAAGCATGGTGGCGAAAATGCCGAACGAGCGATTGGCCTTCATCTCTGGGGGTGAGTTAACCGTTACAGTGCGGGGAAAAGGTAAAGGCGGGCCAAATCAGGAATATCTTTTGGCCCTTATGGAAGCCTTGGACCCGGGTCCATTCTCAGGGTTCGCAGCAGATAGTGATGGCTTGGATGGAACGGGGGATGCCGCTGGCGCATTTTTTAACCCAGAAAGCCATGCAAAGGCACACCATAAAGGGCGCTATTCTTTCTATATAAAAAACAACGATAGTCATTTATTTTTCAATGAGTTAAACTCATTATTTAAAGTAAAACCTACATTTACTAATGTTAATGATATCCGCGTCACGCTCTATGATCCCCGCAAATCCGGTTTACTGACAGAGTTGTGACACAAAGTGGGTGCTATGCGTGTTATAGGGATAGAATTAGAGTGTGTGAGGGTATTTACGTGAAGTTCTTTTCCAAGTCGATTTTGGCGCCGTTTTTCGGATTTCTTATTGCTTGCGCCAGTTTGCCTGCCGCTGGCGCAGAGCTTGTAACTTACGATGCGAGCCATAGCCGCGTTAGTATTGCTCTTGAAGCGGGGGCCATAACCCCGGGGGAGACGGGCTGGCTCGCCTTCACCATTAACCCTCGCAAAGGTTGGCACACCTATTGGAAAAACTCCGGTGATAGCGGGGCCGCCCCCATTTTTGAGTGGCACTTGCCAGAAGGTCTCAGTGTTGGTGCGCCGTTGTTTGCCGCGCCCGAGCGCCTACCAATCGCGCATTTGATGAATTATGGCTTCAAAGGCCGGACAACAATCCTATTTCCATTGATCGCGGCAGCGGACTTCCACGGCAGCACGTCAACCGTAGGGCTAACTGCGGAATGGCTGGTATGTGAAATCGAGTGCGTTCCGCAAGTGGCCAATTGGGATTTGAAAATTCCCACAGGTGCTGAATTGCTGGTTGGCAGTGTAAGCGATCCCATATTCATCGAGGCGCGCTCTTTGCTTCCTGAGTTATCTTATTGGGATAGTGCGCTGAAGATAGGCCAGACACAAAGTCTGCTCACGCTTTACATGGATGAAAGTGAACTTTCAGGCCTGCAGAAAGCCTACTTCTTCCCCGAAACGGACGGCGTCGCCATCTATAATGCAGAGCAAACTTTTGAGAGTACGCCCGATGGATTGATAGTTCACATTGCACGTGAACGCGGCGCTGTCATGCCACAAAACGGCGCGGGTGTTTTACAGTTAAGTTTCGCCGGTTCACCGGACCAGACCTTTGATATTGAACCAAAACTTGCGGTAATGCCCAAGGCAGAAGTGCGCACAAATGTTGGGCATTTACCATTTTGGCAGGCCGCGCTTTACGCCCTGTTTGGCGGTTTGATCCTCAATCTTATGCCTTGCGTATTTCCGATTCTCTCGCTTAAGGCGTTTGCGTTTGTTTCTGCCAACTATAAAACAGCAACAAACCGGCGGCGCGAAGGCTGGGCCTATACTGCGGGTATCTGGATCAGTTTCATGGCCATTGTTGGCGTTTTGATGGCGCTGAGGGCCGGTGGGGCCGCTATTGGCTGGGGGTTTCAGTTGCAGGAGCCGTTGTTTGTTGGTTTGCTTGCAATATTAATGGTGCTCGTGGCGCTGTCGCTGGCAGGCGTCTTTACAATCCAGCTGGGTTTTGAGGGCAGTGGGCAGCAACTGGCAGGCCGTGAAGGGGCACAAGGCGCATTTTTCAAAGGCGTATTAGCGACATTGGTTGCCACCCCCTGCACAGCCCCCCTTATGGCCCCAGCAATCGGCTTTGCCTTGACGCAGCCCTTTTATACCGTCGTGGCAGTGTTCAGCTTGCTGGCTTTTGGTTTGGCCTTACCATTCCTTCTTTTATCCTATAGTGCGCGAGTGGCTGCAATGATGCCAAAGCCGGGTGCGTGGATGGAAAAAGTAAAACAGGGTTTGGCATTTCCAATGTTGCTGACGGCTGTATGGCTGGTTTATGTTTATGATCTTCAGACCGGCGCTGCCGGGGCCTTGTCGCTGCTGATGGTCGTAATTTTTATCAGCTTCAGCGTCTGGCTATGGGGCCAAACTCAGTCAAAAACTGGACGAATTTTGGCGGCGAGCATTGGCTTGGCCAGTCTGGTGGCGCTTAGCTATGTATCGTTCGGTGCAAAACCCAGTGTGCATTCAGAATCGCAGTTTGAAGCCGCTTATTCAGAAAAAAAGCTCGATGAATTACTGGAAAGTGGCCAGCCGGTTTTTGTATATTTCTCTGCAGAATGGTGCATTACCTGCAAAGTGAACGAACAAATTGCCCTGTTCCGAGATGAAACTCAGGCGGCGCTTCGGGCAAAAAATGTGCAAGTTCTAAAAGGCGACTGGACCAACAGGAACGACGAAATAGCACGGGTGCTTGCGAGTTATGGCCGTGCCGGTGTGCCGCTGTATTTATATTTTCCCGCAGGCAGTCGGGATGCGATTGTTTTGCCCGAAGTCATTACGGCTTCCTCAATCATTGATATTCTTTAGTAAGGATTAAAGAGAATGCTTAAACTTAAGCTCTTGGCCATTTTGGGGTGTATTTGGGTATCGCTTCCTGCTGCGGCTCTGATGCCTGTCATCGGCGAAAGGGCACCGGAATTTATGGGTGTTGATTCTAAGGGTAACCCTGTTTCCCTATCAGATTTTACGGGAAAACCCCTGATTTTGGAATGGACAAATCACCGGTGCCCGTATGTTAAGAAACACTATAAAAGCGGCAATATGCAGCGTATTCAGCGGCAGTTAACCGAAGCTGGGGCCGTTTGGGTATCAGTGATATCATCAGCACCCGGCAAGCCGGGGCAGGTGGACGGTGCAAAAGCAGACGCGCTAACGGCCAGCCGAGGATCATATGCCGATAAAATATTGTTAGATTCTGATGGCACGATTGGTCGGCTTTACGGTGCAAAAACTACGCCCCATATATTCCTAATCGATGCTCAGTCTACCGTTCGGTATATGGGGGCTATTGATGACCAGCCTTCAACTCGAAAATCTTCTCTGGTTGGCGCACGCAATTATTTATTACAGGCGTGGCAGGAACTCAGCGAGGGAAAAACAATCACGCTAGCATCAACCAAACCATACGGCTGCACGGTAAAATACAGTGATGTGACCGACTAAAGGGAAAATAGCGCGCGGAATTTTTCTTTTTTCTCAGCGAGATAGCGACCTTAAGAGATAATAAAGGTTATTGATTGAAGCTACAGTAACTGTAAGATAGCTGTAAATGAAACTCAGGCACTAGGCAAAAATTCATGTTCTTCTTTGTTGGACTTATATTGGTGTTCGTATTGGTCTTTGGCGGATTTTGGCTTTCAGGCGGAAAATTCAGCCTTGTTTTGAAAGCCCTTCCGTTTGAGCTTATGATGATTTTTGGTGGTGCGCTTGGGGCTTTTGTCAGTGCAAACTCTGGCGGTGTTATGGGGGGCGCGCTCAAGGGTTTTGGCAAAGTTATCAAGGGGCCCCATTGGAACGCAGACGATTATAAAGATTTGCTTTGCCTGATGTTTCTTTTGGTAAAAACCATTCGGACCAAAGGGGTCGTTGCGATCGAGGCGCATATCGAAAACCCCGAAGAATCGGCGATATTCCAGCAGTTTCCAAAAATTGCTGAAGACCATCATGTTATTGAATTTATCTGTGATTATATCCGCATGCTGACCATGAATTTTGATGATGCAAATCAAATGGAAGACGCAATGAATTCGGACCTGGACAAACATCACAAAGAAGAACACGAGCCCCAGCACGCATTGCAAACCATGGCTGATGGATTGCCAGCCATTGGCATTGTAGCGGCGGTTTTGGGGATTGTGAAAACCATGAGTGCGATTGCAGAGCCTGTTGAGGTCTTAGGAGGCATGATCGGCGGTGCCTTGGTTGGTACCTTCCTTGGAATTTTCTTATCCTATCTGGTTGTGGCACCGATCGCGGGCCGGTTAGACCAGATTTTGACAGAAGATGGACACTTTTTGGCGCTGGTGAAATTTGTACTGATTGCCCACCTGCAAGGCAACGCGCCGCAAATCTCGATCGAGATTGGCCGCCGTAATGTGCCTAGTCATTTGATGCCGACCTTTCTTGAATTGGAAGAAGCCGTGGCGGAATTGCCGCCTGCATAGGGTAGGGGTTGCCGGATTACTGAGGGCTATAACGAATATACGACAGGTTCATGAGCCCGCTGGCGGTTGGCAAATTGTCGCAGCAACTGGTATTTAAATTTTTTCCAAGACTTGTGCACAACCGTTTGGCAGAATGGTGATGATGATCACTCCATATGGATGAGGCCTTAATCTTATGTCTGAAAACGGAAAAATTCGCGTCGGAATATTGGGGGCCAGCGGCTATACAGGCGCTGATCTGGTCCGCCTTTTGGTGGTGCATCCGAATGTTGAAATTGTATTGATGACAGCGGAACGTAAGGCAGGAATGGCGATTGGCGAGGTTTTCCCGCACCTGGTCGGCTATGATCTGCCGGACCTAATCAAGATTAGTGACATCGAATGGCGCGCGGTTGAACTGGATGTCGTTTTCTGTGCATTGCCGCATGCGACCAGCCAAGAGGTGATTAAAGGCCTGCTGCACGAAACAGGGCACAGCCTTTTGGATGAATTGATTTTTGAGACTGTCAGTGATTTGGCGGACAGTGTGCGTAGTGAAGTTAAAATCATCGATTTGTCAGCCGACTTTCGCTTGCGTGATGTCGAAACTTATAGCCAGTGGTATGGCCGCGAGCATCAGGCCGCAGCCATACAGAAACATGCAATTTACGGGCTGCCCGAGGTCTACCGGGCAGAAATTGCTGCCGCGCAGCTGGTAGCGTGTCCGGGGTGTTATCCCACCGCGGCCCTGTTGGCACTACTGCCGCTGTTGGAATCAGGCGCCATTCAGAGCGAAGACATTACCATTGATGCCAAATCAGGTGCTTCGGGGGCGGGGCGCTCCCTTAAGGAGGCCAATCTTTATACAGAAGTAGCCGAGGCAATGCATCCATACGGCATTGGCCACCACCGGCACATGCCCGAGATCGAGCAGGAGCTCTCTATCGCAGCGAACGCAGACATTATGATCAGCTTTACGCCGCATTTGGTGCCGATGAACCGGGGGGAACTGGAAACCATCTATGTGAAAACCAGAGACGGTCAGAAGGCTGCTGATCTTAAAGCGCTGCTGCTGGATTTTTACGCGGATGAGCCTTTTGTTACTGTGCTGGCCGATGATACTGCTCCTGCCACGCGAATGGTACGCGGATCCAACAACTGTGTGTTAAATGTTTTTGATGACCGCATCGAAGGCAGAGCCATTATTGTGGTTGTGATTGATAATCTGGTGAAAGGGTCTTCGGGGCAAGCCGTTCAGAATATGAATTTGATGATGGGTCTGGATGAAACCACAGGGCTTCTTCAGGCCCCAATGTTCCCTTAATCGTTTGTCGGAGCACCCGCTATATAAGGATACGCGGCTGGGTGGGCGTTTAACGCCGTTTAAGGGCGTCTGGCCCACAGTTGATCCTGGCGCATTTATATTTCACGGGGCGCAAGTGGTTGGCGATGTCGAGATCGCCGCTGATGCCAGCATTTGGCATAACAGCGTGCTACGGGGCGACGTGAACTATATCCGTGTTGGTGCACGTTCCAACATTCAGGATGGATCGGTCGTTCATGTTAGCACCCATACCTATCCCACCATCATTGGTGCTGATGTGCTGGTTGCCCACATGGCAATGTTGCATGGCTGTGTGCTTGAAGACGGGGCATTTGTTGGCATGGGAGCTATTGTCATGGATAATGCTCGTATTGAGCCTGATGGCATGTTGGCGGCGGGGGCGATGTTAACGCCGGGGAAAACCATAAAGCAGGGTGAGCTTTGGACCGGCCGACCGGCAAAGTTTGTGCGTAGGGTAACTGAAGACGAAATCAGAAAAAACCGGTCTATGGGTGAGCATTACCGTAAAATCGCGGAGCAACATCTGATCGATTCGGTGGGTGAAACGGCAGAGAAACCATATCCGTAGGCGTTGAGCGGTATTTAGGAATATCGGCGCCGTGACCTGAAATTATATATTCACGGATATGCCTGTGACCGTAAGGACTTTGGCACCTAAAGTTTGTATACCAATGTATAGCCGATTGAAGTGAATATTGATTCAAAACTCGTACTTCTTAAATAGATTGCTGATTGAGCATTGTTTTTTCCGTCGGATAGCTTTTGCTTGCGCCCATTTCTGTTCTATGGGGTTCAGGTCTG
>Ga0316206_1000346_pt1 | contig 70508 bp, 60 predicted proteins | sample 6monthpyrite_MG_FD_204942 | JGI IMG/M metagenome (GOLD analysis project Ga0316206, IMG submission 204942) | Microbial mat bacterial communities from mineral coupon in-situ incubated in ocean water Damariscotta River, Maine, United States -... | ecosystem: Environmental > Aquatic > Marine >...
TTAGCGGAAAATTTACGCCAGCAATATCTGAAATCAATGGGGATACAAAGCTGGTTTGATCCGTCTCTGGAAGCGCCCGTAAATAAAAGTGTAACAGCGCAGCTTGTACTAAAAGAAACAGTAGAACTTGTGGTAGTAGATGCTTTTGCTCAAGAGTCTCTAGCGCAGGTGAAAAACCATCAACCTGAAAGTCTACAGGAAAGCGTAAATCCAGCCGAAGCGATAGAATCCTTAGAAGCGCTGTCAGTAAAAATTTCTCAGTGTGAATTATGTGAGTTGCATATCAATCGTCAGCAGGCAATCAGTGGCGAAGGTGATGCTAATGCAAAAGTTTTTATTATTATTGATGCGCCTATTGATGATAGTTGGGGTGATAGTGCGAGTGAGAATGCATTATTTAATGTGGCCGATAAGCAAATGCTGCAGGCAATGTTGCAGGCCATCGGTTGTCAGCTGTCATCTGTTTTTATTACAAGTCTTGTAAAATGTATGCCTCCAGAGCAGCGCGCACCACAAACATCTGAAATGATTTGCTGTGATGATCACTTATCGGCTCAAATAAAATTAATACAACCAGGTGTTATTCTGCTATTAGGTGAGCAGGCCAGTCAGCAATTACTGGTTAGTCAGAAGTCTTTAACCGATTTACGCTTACGTCATCATAAGCATCTGGGCATAGCGGTTTATGCGTCATATCATCCGCGGGATATGTTTAATTCAGCCCAAACTAAGCGCAAAGTGTGGGCAGATCTGCTACAAATAAAACAACATATAAAATAAACCTGGAAAAATTAATTTAAGAAATATGGCTGTTAATCCCGAAATAGACTTAGTGAGTGGCTTCCGAGAAATGACGGTCGATGACCTGTCGGCGATTATGGAAATAGAAAAACAGGTATACACGCATCCCTGGACTAAGGGTATATTTAATGACTGTATGCGAGTTGGTTATAATTGCTGGGTGTATCTGGAGCAGGATGAACTGCTGGCTTACGGCCTGGTTTCGGTGGCAGTCAATGAAGCGCATATACTGAATTTATGTGTAGCACCCAATGCTCAGGGCAGAGGCCTGGGGCGGCGCATGTTGCACAAGTTAATGCGTCTGGCGGAAGAGCGTCAGGGGAACTCTATTTTTCTGGAAGTACGGGAATCTAATTTTGCTGCGCAAGCATTATATGATCAGGAGGGCTTTAACCGTATCGGCTTAAGAAAAAATTATTATCCAGCGGAGGATGGTCGAGAAGATGCGTTGGTGTTTGCTAAAGAGTTGAATCTGGATCAAATTTCTGAAAAAAATTAAAAGCTGCTTGGTGCGAATTAGCGTAAATACACGCTATTTTTTTAGTATATGTGCCTGCGGCCTACAACCCGTGTTTAATGCTATTGGTTTTAATTTGCGTTGATTAGCATTCATTTGCGGACAAACTGCCTTTGCTTTTTCTTTTGCATCAACAAATATTGTATAATCTCACTTCTTTTTTACGTCAACCGACTTTATATTTATGTCTGAATTACTTGAACAAATGCAGCGCCGTCGTACTTTTGCGATTGTCTCCCACCCAGATGCAGGAAAAACCACTTTAACTGAAAAGTTATTGTTGTTCAGCGGCGCCATTCAAATGGCGGGTACGGTTAAGGGACGTAAAGCGGCTCGTCATGCCACTTCTGACTGGATGGAGCTGGAAAAGCAACGGGGTATTTCGGTGACATCATCGGTAATGCAGTTTCCTTATAAAGACTGCATTATTAATTTACTCGATACGCCGGGGCACGCGGACTTTTCGGAGGATACCTATCGCACATTGACGGCCGTTGATTCTGCGTTAATGGTGATTGATGCGGCAAAGGGTGTTGAAGAACGAACTATTAAATTAATGGATGTGTGTCGCCTACGCGATACACCGATTATTACCTTTGTTAATAAAATGGATCGTGAAGCCCGCGACCCAATAGATTTGCTCGATGATGTTGAAAATATTCTAGACATTCAATGTGCACCCATGACCTGGCCAATTGGTATGGGTAAAAGCTTTAAGGGGGTATTTCATTTATACAATAATTGTGTACACCTGTTTAGCGCGACCCACGGTGGAAAAATTTTAGAGGGTGAAGTTATTGAGGGTTTGGATAATCCTCAGCTTGATGAAAAACTCGGTTCGATGGCGCAGGAGTTACGGGATGAAATTGACCTGGTTAAAGGCGCAAGTCACGAGTTTGATTTGGATGCCTATCGCGAAGGTAGATTAACCCCGGTGTTTTTTGGCTCAGCTATAAATAATTTCGGCATTCTCGAGTTACTTGACTCTTTAGATGAGTTTGCACCAAAACCCCGTGGACGAGATGCAAATACCCGATTTGTGGAATCTGACGAAGAAGACTTCAGTGGTTTTGTATTTAAAATTCAGGCTAATATGGACCCGAAACATCGCGACCGTATTGCCTTTATGCGGGTTTGCTCCGGCAAGTTTGAAAAGGGCATGAAAGTCAGGCAGGTCCGTATTCAAAAAGATGTAAAACTCAATGATGCTATGACCTTTATGGCGGCAGATCGTGGGCACACTGATGTCGCCTATGCGGGTGATATTATTGGTATTCATAATCACGGCACGATTCGTATTGGTGACACATTTACAAAAAGTGAAAACCTGCAATTTGGCGGTATTCCTAATTTTGCCCCGGAGTTATTTCGCCGGGCGCATCTACGTGACCCGTTAAAAATGAAAGCCCTGCAAAAAGGTTTAATGCAACTTTGCGAAGAAGGTGCAACCCAGCTTTATCGGCCCCTCAATAATAATGATTTAATTTTAGGTGCAGTGGGTGTGCTGCAGTTCGATGTGGTGGCGCATCGACTGCAATATGAATATAACGTTGAGTGCACATTTGAACAGGTTAGTGTAACCACTGCACGCTGGGTTGAGTGTGACGATGAAAAAATGCTGGCAAAATTCAAAGACAAAACCACATCAAATTTGGCATTAGATCATGCGGGTGATCTGGTTTATATTGCACCCACACGGGTTAATCTGGATATGACGCAGGAACGCTATCCGGATATTAGATTTTTAGCGACGCGTGAACATGGGGTTTATGAAATCTAAATATGAAATGATTGTATGAATATGGTTTAATTTACTTTTGTGGTATGCCTGATAAATATCAGAGCATCTGCAAATTAAACTTTATTTAGTATTCATTCAGACCCGTGTAAAACAAATACAAACTGATCTCTGTGTGTTTCGTGCTCTGCTACAAAATTACGGCAAAGGTGCATAAACAAATTCATCTGGCTCAGTACTATGAATATGAATTGTCAGCCCCAAATGAGGATAGTCCCAAAGTTGTATTTCATCGTTTACTTTATTTTCAGATGATGCCTGTCCAAAATTCTGGCGCATAGTATCCAGGTCATAATCAAGCGAAGGAATATAAGTGATGGATGATATTGCTGAATTCAGATATTCGAGCTCGATCGTTTTGTCTACCGGATAGAATTCGACTCCCGGTTTGGTCGGTGGTGAGTTAAGTGATTTGTAAATCAACAGGCGTTTTTCGGGTTCAATTTGATATCCTAATTTTAGCTTTGCAACTAAACCGCCAAAGCTCAAGTCATCATACACTGTGACAAGTTGATAGGTTTGTAGTCCATTATCAGCAGTGACTATCTCAAACTGAGTTTTACCAAAACTGGCAAAAATTTGATTGGCTTCCTGAATACTGGTTTTTCCAAGTGTTAACCCAAATACCCGTAATGAGCCATTATCGAGCTGATCCACTTCCCAGGGCATCGTCTCTAAGCGGTTTGCAGGTTCATGCTGGCCAATAACCGCTATCATCATAGCCGTGCCAATCATAAGAATTATCAAAAATGTGCGATTCATTGTCTGTATATCTTTGTTAGAAGTCCTATTTATATACTATATTAATACGTTATACAAAAAAATGGTTGGCAATGTATTATTTGACAATAGTGTGTGTTGTCAGATCAATTAATAACAGGTGGACAGTATCAAAAAAGTAATTAATATTGTCAGTCTAAAATCAGCTATTTTGAGTGCTTATATTTTACGCCAGCACCCTATTTATAAAAAACAGGGTAATTACGTCTTGATCAGAGGTCCACTGGATATTAACTGCTAGCGGGTTATTTAGTCTGTCAGATGGAAGCGCCCAGAACAAGTGAGCAGAACAAGTGAGCAGAACGGGTAAGTAGAGCAGGGGCTTTGCCGCAGTAGCAGATGAGGCTATTCTTCGTCCGGATTTAATTCATGCGAGATCTTAGGTCACTGTAATGCAGGCGAACACCTTAAAATCTGACAGTATTGAGTTAGGAAGAGTCGGATGATGTAGGGCTATTTTGATTGGTTTTTGTGGCTAAATGAAATTGCAAAAATAATAATTATAAAAACTATAAGCAGGATTAATGTATAAAAATAAATCAATAATAGGCTGGGCGCTTTATGACTGGGCCAATTCCGTATTTGCTACAGTTGTCATTGCCGGTTTTTTCCCCGTTATTTTTAAATCTTACTGGGCATCAGGTTTGTCAGATTCAGAAAGTACTTTCTGGTTGGGGACTGGTAATGCATTGGCAAGCTTGATTGTAGTTTGCATTGCACCGTTCCTCGGCGTTATTGGCGATAAATTTAACTTGCGTAAACCAATGTTACTGGGCTTTATGATTATTGGCTCAGTTACAACCGGTGCATTTTATTTTGCAACCCAGGGGGACTGGTTAATTGTACTGACACTATATGTTGTCGCCACCGTTGGTTTTATGGCAGCAAATATTTTTTATGATGCGCTTCTCGTTGATGTTGCAAAAAATACGGAAGTTGATAAAGCGTCTGGCCTTGGTTATGGTTTGGGATATTTAGGTGGCGGGGTATCACTCGGCGTGTGTGTTTATCTGAGCAATAATCCGCAGGTGCTGGGTTACACTGATGCAATAGATGTGGTTTTAGTTAGTTTCGTTTTCGTTTCAATCTGGTGGTTTGTGTTCAGTTTGCCGCTTGCATTCTTGACAAAAGATAATTTAAAATTTCAAAAAAATGATATTGAATATTCAGTTGTAACCACTACGATAAAAGCTTTCAAGTCAGTATTTGGTAACCCTCAAACGCGTTTATTTCTTATTGCTTACTGGTTATATATTGATGGTGTCGATACGATTATACGTATGGCTGTAGATTATGGCATGGCGTTGGGTTTTGAAACCGGAGATTTAATTCTGGCATTATTAATTACGCAATTTGTGGGCTTTCCCGCAGCCATACTCTACGGTTATATCGGTCAAAAAACGGATGTAAAAAAATCGATCATGGTGGGTATTGGCGTTTACATGCTGATTACGTGGCTGGGCTACTCAATGAATTCAGCACAGGAATTTTATATGCTTGCGGTAATTATAGGCTTAGTGCAGGGTGGTGTGCAGGCAATGAGCCGTTCTTATTTTACGCGCATGATTCCCGAAGGACAGTCGGCAGAGTATTTTGGTATCTATAATATGTTAGGTAAGTCAGCCGCTATTATAGGGCCTGTTTTAATGGGTGCAGTTGCACTGGTGACGGAAAATCACCGTTATTCAATTTTGTCTGTTATGATTTTATTTGTGGCGGGAGCATTAGTTTTGTCCCGTGTAGATATACAAAAAGAGAATAAATAAACCGAAAATGATATTAATTGTTGATTCAGATAAAATACCGGACAGTAAAATAAAGCAAAGCTTTATCGAGCTAGGCTTCAAATCAATTGCGATTGCAAAAACCGCAGAACAAGCCCGAAATATATTACAACAGAATAAAAACTCTGTGGGACATGACGCCATAACACTCATTGTAATTTCAAATGAACTTGATGATGCTGATGAATTTGAATTTAGTCGAGAAATTAATAAGGCATATTCTGGGGAAGGTGTTTATATAATATTGCTTGTTAGTAGTGTCAATAATAAAAGTGCAATTGAAAAAGCTCGACAAAGTGGGGCAACAGATTTTGCAGTAAAACCATATCATTCTCCAGATTTTAAAAAATATTTAATAAGATATATGAAGAATAAAGTCGTAATGCTGGTGGAAGATGATGTGGTTATCCGTCAGATGATTTGTGGAATGCTATCTAAATTCGACATTGAAGTTTTAGAGCTTGATGATGGAATATATGCATATAATTTAATTAATAGCATGCTACCTGTTCGAATGGTATTAATGGATATAGGTTTGCCTAATATGAACGGAGTTCAACTTGTAGAACAGATACGTACGAAAACAAACTGGAACAAAACACCGGTTATCATGCTTACAGGTAGTTCAGATGTGGAAGATGTTAAGAAAAGCCTTTCAGCAGGAGCTAATGATTATATAACAAAGCCTTTTAAAATTAGTGATATTATGAAACGCCTTGCTCGGTATTTGCCTGGTGAAAGGTGAGCCTGAAATTCAGGTTGCAGATGCGAAGCAGTTATTTTCGCGTTGGAATCAATCACGAATAGAAAAGTTAACTGAAATACTAGAAGGTGATATCTTCAGGTTTATTAAACTTATTCCCCTATTTTTACAAATTGAGAATAAGCTCTTGCCAGGCTATGTTGGACCCGATGCTCCTTTAGGAGTGTACGGGTATAATCCTGATAAAAATATAATTAATGATGCGAAGTTATTGAACAGCAAGTTTCGCTATCAGCAGGAAGGCGTCGTTAAAAATTATTCGGTAGAGTCTGTTTTGTTTCAACAGGAAGTGATTGAAAATAAAAGATATTGCTGGATATTTCACCGCGCAGATTTAAATGCAAAGAATCTGACGTTGCTAAAGGATAAAATAAATAAAATTTCAGCCTGGTTTATTTCCAGAGGATTTAAAATTGAATTTATATGTTTATCAGTCGAAGGTTTTGAAAATAAAGCGCCTGTTGCTATGGGAAGAACAAATTGCGCATTATCTTTAGAATATTTTTATAGTGAGTCAATTTTGCTTGCAGGGAAGTATCCCGTCTGGTGGCTGGTTCCTCCATCAAGAGAAAAAGAATATAATGTATTTGTTGAGCATATAAAGCAGGCTAGATTTGTAGATAACGAAGAGTATATTGATTTAGGTAGCACAGCCAATTTTGTTCGTTCTGATGTTGTCAGCTATGCCGTTGAACTGGTGCAAAAAATAAAACAGGCACCAGAAATATGTCTGGTAAAGATCCTTGTAGCAGACCAGAAAAACAATACGTATCCGCAAGTCGATGGTTTTTCAGACAGGTTAAAAAAATGTTTATACGAAGGGAATGTTTCTGTAGAGCCAGAATATCTACTCGCTCAGATTATGAGGGACTCCTTCAAGTACTATAAAAATCATATTTTATCTGCAGATAGATTGTTCTCACATTTAAAAAATACTCCCGGTAAACTTAATACAAGAATCGTTGATGCTTTTTTAGATGAGACTTATAAAGCCGCTGTACCTGTGGTTTCTTCGGTGACAGGTATTGATAGTATTATTGCGTATCTTAATTTCTATAAAGCCGTCGCTTATGAAGTTCGACAGGTATTTTCCAATATTGTAACTATTTATCATTCGCAAAAAGATGAAAGAAAAACTGATCAGGCGCTGATGGACGTTACCCGCAATATGCAGGTGTTTCTATCGGATAATGCTGACCGGGTTCCGCTTTATAATAATAAAAATATGGCTGATATTATACTGAGTCGAATTCAGCTAAAGCATAAAATAATTAACGATGTAGAAGATAGCTGGAGTCTTGTTCTGGAAGTGTCTGAAGGTAATGAAAGAACAATTGAAGGCTTTAGTAGCCTGTTAGGTTTATTGGCGTGGTGCTGGTTAAACAGAGTGGTTAATAACTCTACACAGGTTTCAATCGATTGTCCTGCCCAGCTGGTTAAACAGGTTGAAGCATATTATGTATTAGAAGTTTTAATTCAACAGTTAGATCCAGACTTGCTTGCAAATATTCCTGCGCAAGCTTTTAAAAGTCCGGTACGGCCATTACAATCATTATTGTTTTTAAATTCCGCAATAGAAAATATTAACGAGTCAGCTTCTACTAGACACGATACAGATCGAGTTACGCATTGTGAGCAGTTAATTATTAATAGTTGGGGTGATGTCTACACTAATAAATACTCGGGTAACTCGGGTGTGTTGCAATGCTTGTGCGAGTGGCTGCACTCAGCACCGTTGAATGGTTTGGCTAAACCCCAGCCGATTTTAATTTTTGGTTACGGCGCGGGTGATAGTACGCATATGTCACAGTTAGTGACACAGGCTTACGATGAAATGCTGGTGTTTTTTTATCAGGCAAAAAATGAAGGTGGACGCTTTATTTTGCGTATGAGTAGTGATTATTATGTTGTTTCTGCCGATAATCATTTATTGATGTCCTATAAAATTGGTAATAAAAAAGCCTTCATTGAATTTTTGGAGTTACCGCTAACTAAGTTTCAGTCTACGGCATTAGAACGTCTCACATTTACAGAATACCCATTAAGCGAAATTTATCAGAACAATAAAAAGCGGGTGTTGCAGGTGTTTTTTCAGGTGATTAACCGTCGTTGTCATAGCTGGGTGATTGATGAAAAGGGCACGCTGTGGACAGATGTGGTGGATATCTATGAGCATGAGAGCTACATAACCCACTGGCTGTATTTTTTTAAAAATATTAGAAACCGGCTTAAGAAAATAAATTATCAGGATTCAGAACCGCCTTCGCTGGAAATTAATCAAATTAGTTTTAATCAGCTCGGTGGCATTGAGTTTTATTCACTCGGTGCAGAAGCGATTAGTGGGAATAAAAATTTTTTAGATTTGCAGGTCAGTATTGCCAGCCATGAAAATGCCGATCAACTTAGCCTGGTATGTGATGGAAAGTCGTTTAATTATAATGAATTAAATCAGGCTGTATTAATCGAGTGTGTGCAGTATCTATCAGCCAGAATGACAGGAGAGGGCAGGCAACCGGTGTATGTTACCGATATTGATGTGCCTTTGCGGTTATATAACGTGACTGATCGGGATGAAATTCAGATCAGTCACATATTAAAATTTAAGCGTAATTTTGAGCATCGTATTAATAAATTGCTGGATGGTTAAAATCTTACTATTAGTTAATCAGGGAGCCGCAACAACTTCAACGGTTCGTGTCACTTGTGTGGCGGGTAAGCCATCAGCATCAGTAACATCATAGGTTACGGTATATGTGCCGCCTATAACTGAAGTATCGATAATGTCGATACCTTGCGTAACAATATCATCCTCGCTAATAATTCCATCTTTGGCATCCAGTGCTGTAGCACCTTCATCTACGTAGTCTGTGTTTTGCTCAACAGTAACGCTGGCATCGCCTTTCAGCGTAATAACCGGTGGGGTATTCTCGACAACATTAACCGTACGGATAACCTGAACGGCAGCCAGTCCGTTTCCAGTTGTATCATTGACATCATAAGTAATGAGATAAGTCCCAAGAGTGTCCGTAAGAACATCGTCTCCGCCAACATCTACACCACTTAAGTTTTCGTTTGTTGCACTACAGGCGGTAGATCCCGGATCATCAAAATCAGTATTTATTTGATGGTCAATGCGTAGTCCACCAAATAACGCAATTGCCGGTGGATCACTCTCATCACCCCGTGTTACATCTATCTGATATGTGGTCTCTATAAAAGTATCTCCAGACATATATATGGTTATTTTCGTAGTCGTGTCATTAGGAATTGGAACATTGACTGGCGTAGTGCTACTTACTGGTGTTCCTTCATTAACAGCAACCGTTAAATCCAGTCCGGGATACGCAGCAAAGGCTAAAACATTAACACTGTCGGTTACACAACTGGCTTTAGCAGTATAAATTTTTGTGCGCGGTTCAAAGTCAGGATTTAACTCAGCATCAACTTCAAGGTCAGTCATTATTTCAGGCGTCTCATCCCAGACTGCAGCTAACCGCAGGCTGCTAAGATAGGCATTTCGGTCATCCGGATCAGCGCATGAAACCAGTGTAAGTGAAAATAAAAATGTGTATAAAAATAATTTGAAAAACCTAGTCATGCTTTTACCTGAGTGTACTGAAATATTAATTAATAAATGTGTAATAAATAATTTAAAACCAGATGTAAATTTAATGCACATCAAGTTTGCCTAATTCGCTGAGAATGGCAACCACCAGTGATTCACCCTGTGGGCCAATTTTATCACACAGTCTATCAACATCACGCTCACCATCGACCAGTGGTTTAATCAGTGTGCTAAAGCGTGCGAGGTCTCCCTGTGTGGTCGACATCTGTTCCGCCATTTCACCGAGCATGCTAAGGGCGCTGGTATCGCCTTTGCTTGCACCGTTGATTAATTGTGCGAGCATAGGCGCGGCCATTGAAGGGTCTGCTTCCTGATTAGGGTCAGGCATTGACGCCGGGTTTTGAATGCCTTTTAAAATCGCATCAACAATGATCTGATCTTCTTCATCCAGGCCTTTTAAAATACTGCTATCGCGCTGGCCATTTAACACTTTGTGAATCGCGGCGACCAACTTTTCCCAGCCATTTTCAGCGGAGGCTTTTAGTACCTGTTCAAGGCCGGGGCGCAGTGAAGTGTCACTGAGTGAGTTGACCACATTAACAATTAATGGTGCGTGAAAATTCGCGATCTGTTGCTGTTTTTCCGGTGCGAAGGCCATGGGTTTATTCTCTAGTTTAAAATTTATAAAAATTATAGAAAAAATTAACGCAAATAGTCACGAATGAACGCAGTTACAATTTGTGTTTTTACACTATAGCCCCCCTCTTAGAAAAAGAGGGGTTGGGGAAGATTTAAAAAGATCCAGATTATGAATCAAATTTTATGATGTCATAATCTGAAAGTTTTTAAATCCCCCTCATTCCCCCTTTTTCAAAGGGGGGGCTATAATGCAGAAATTTTTTCCAGTTGTTCCTGTAGCTTTGTAATCGCCGACTGCATTTCCGCAACCCGTTCTTTTTCTTTATTTACTACGGCTTCTGGTGCCTTGTCAACAAATCCGGGGTTATTCAGCTTGGCGTTACTCTTGTCGCAGTTAGTTTGTAGTTTTGCAATTTCTTTTTTCAGTCGGGCGGTTTCCGCCTCTTTATCAATTAAGCCCGCCAGTGGAATGAGAATTTTCATTTCTCCGACCAGTGCGGTTGACGATTCCGGTGCTGACTCAGCGTCGCTTATAAAATTTACAGACTCAAGTTTGGCCAGGGTCATTACAAATGCTTCATTTTCATTAAAGCGGTTTTTGTCCGCATCACTGGCATTTTGTAAAATGACCGGTAAGGGTTTACCCGGAGCAATATCGCTTTCTGAGCGAATGCGGCGAACACCCATTACAAACAGTTTTACCCATTCCAGTTCTTCCTCTGCCGCTTTATCGACCATCGAATCAGATGAAACAGGATAAGGCTGATTCATAATCGTTGCATCCCCGGAACCACTCTCAATAATACCCGCAAGCGGTGCAATTTTTTGCCAAAGCTCTTCAGTAATGAATGGCATTATTGGGTGCACTAAACGTAAAATAGTTTCCAGAATTTGCACCAGTGTCTGGCGTGTGCCACGTTTTTCCGCGGCATTAAAATGTTCTTTTAATAATACGGGTTTGGATAATTCCAAATACCAGTCACAGTAATTTTCCCATATAAAAGAGTAAAGTTCTTGTGCGGCCAAATCAAAACGGTAGGATTCAAAATGGCGATGTACATTATCTTCAACACCCTGTATGCGTGAGCGAATCCAGCGATCGGCTAATGAATATTCACAGTTTTTGTTATCAATTCCATTATCCTGATTTTCCGTATTCATTAATACATAACGCGTTGCATTCCATATTTTATTACAGAAGTTACGGTTACCGGAAATACGCTCGGTCGATAAAACCACATCACGACCGGTCGTGGCCTGAGATGCAAAGGTAAAACGCAAAGCATCGGTGCCGAGTGATGGAATGCCGTCCGGAAATTGTTTGCGGGTGGCTTTTTCAATTTTCTTCGCCATTTTCGGCTGCATCAAACCGCTGGTGCGTTTAGTCACCAGTGACTCTAAATCAATGCCATCAATAATATCAATCGGATCGAGTACATTGCCTTTTGACTTGGACATCTTCTGGCCGTCCGCATCACGCACCAGACCGTGAATATAAATTTCTTTAAACGGTACATCGCCCTTAAATTTCAGGCCAAACATAATCATCCGGGCAACCCAGAAGAAAATAATATCAAAGCCGGTGACTAACACACTGGTGGGATAAAACTGTTTCAAACGATCAGTTTCTTCTGGCCAGCCGAGGGTAGAAAATGGCCACAGCGCAGATGAAAACCAGGTGTCGAGAACATCATCGTCCTGTTTTAAATTGACATCGTGTGCTAAATTATATTTTGTGCGCACCTCAGCTTCTGAGTCGGCCACATAAACTTTACCATTATCGTCGTACCATGCAGGTATGCGATGCCCCCACCAGATTTGGCGGGAGATGCACCAGTCCTGAATATTGTTCATCCACTCGTAGTAAGTTTTGTTCCAGTTTTCCGGCACAAATTTTATGTCACCGTTTTTAACCGCGGCAATGGCGGGTTCCGCAAGCGGCGCAATTTTTACGTACCACTGATCGGTTAAATAAGGCTCAACAACAGAACCGGAACGATCGCCACGGGGGACCATTAATTTATGATCGTCAATTTTTTCCAGTAGATCGAGTTCTTTTAAATCGTGAATAATCATGTCACGGGCTTCGTAACGATCGATGCCCTGGTATTTTTTCGGGCATTCATCATTAATGCAGGCATCAACAGTGAAAATATTATGTATTGGCAGGGCGTGGCGCTGACCCATTTCATAGTCATTAAAATCGTGGGCCGGGGTGATTTTTACGCAACCGCTACCAAATTCCATGTCCACATAATCATCGCCAATAATAGGAATTTCTCGGCCAACCAGTGGTAGGGTAATGGTGCGGCCAATTAAATGTTTGAAGCGTTCGTCTTCCGGATGCACCGCAACTGCGGAATCACCCAGCATGGTTTCCGGGCGGGTCGTGGCCACTACCAAATGGCTAATGCCATCAATAGGACCATCACTAAGCGGATAGCGCATGTGCCACAGATGACCGGTTTCCTCTTCGGAGATAACCTCTAAATCAGAAAGGGCAGTGTGTAATACCGGGTCCCAGTTCACCAGGCGTTTGCCGCGGTAAATTAAACCTTCATCGTAAAGCTGGATAAACACTTTATGTACCGAGTCGGATAAACCCTCGTCCATGGTGAAGCGTTCATGTGCCCAATCCAATGAGCCACCCATGCGGCGTAGTTGTTGGGTAATGGCGCCACCGGACTGTGCTTTCCAGTCCCAGACTTTCTCGATAAATTTGTCGCGGCCTAAATCATGGCGAGATTTTCCATCCGCCGCTAACTGGCGTTCCACTACCATCTGTGTCGCAATACCCGCGTGATCGGTGCCCGGCTGCCAGAGGGTGTTATCCCCCATCATACGGTGGTAGCGGGTGAGGGCATCCATAATGGTATCCTGAAACGCATGACCCATATGGAGTGTACCGGTGACGTTTGGCGGGGGGATCATAATGCAGTAATTGTCGGCTTCGGCCTTACTCTGCGGGGTGAAATAGCCTTTGTCTTCCCAGGTTTTGTACCAGGTTTGCTCGATCGATTGGGGGTTGTAAGTGGTTTCCATGGATATCTTTGGTTTTGCTGTGATAAAGAAGCGGAATTATAGCGTAAGTGGCGGGTCAGGCGTAGGTGGTTGGGGCATTTTAGCGGGTAAAATGAAAAAGAAAACATCAAAAATGTGGATGTTTTTTAGTGTAATCCCGTCGCCGAAAAAAGACGGATCATGAGAAGCAGGCTCATTCGAATATTAATGAGTGATTATTCTTTAGAGGTGCCCTTAATTCAAATACCAAATTTTGTATAAAGCTTGCCTTTCAGTTGTGCCTCAATACCCGGTAGCGCTTCACTAATCGCCTGGTCAATTTTTGCTTTTAATTTTTTATCTTCGAGTTTTTTATTGGACGCGCTATTTGCCGTGCTTTTTGCCGCGCTATTTGCAACAGATTGCAGGGCATCTGTGAAATCTTCTGATGCTATATCATTAGCATTTTCATTATCTATTGTAATGGATGGAATGTCATTAATGTCGGTATATTCAATAACTGAGGCACTGTCAAGGTCGCCAGTGTTTTCAAGTTCGCTGGCATTTTCAAATGAAAATGGGGTCTTAGTTTCATCTTCAAACTGATGGCCATCAAAATGATTTAACATTTCATGTTTACCCGGGTGTGTAATCTCAGTGAGTGTGGGTATATTGTTTTCTGATTCAGCCATCAATGCTCTCCAGTGTATGATGTTTTAATGTGTAACCCGATTCGCGATAGGTTTTGTAATTCTGTCGCCCGGCCTGTTTGCGTTGTTCATTTTGATTGAGAATTTCTTCAATGTTTATGCCCTGATTTAAATCTGCGGGACGCGAGGATAAATTAATAATCGACTGGAAATTTTCATCATTAATTTTTTGATGAGAAATTAAAATCGGTTGTTGTTGATCAACCGGTTCAAGGGTTGCAATGCCATGGGGAATAAAACTGTTATCGCGGATATTCCACAGGCAATCATCCAGCAACTGACTATCATCCGCGCTATCGGTTTGAATTAATACACGCTTGCCCGACTGCCAGTGAGTCTCGGCCAGCTTGCAGGCGTAATTCTGCAGGTTGCTTAACTGATCGTCGGGTAAAATATAAAAATCAACGTTAATAGTCATTTTATTTATTTAGTCCGGCTATTTCGATTCGGCTATGCGGTCAAAAATATACTGCATAAGTAGCGGCAAAGGTCGTCCGGTTGCGCCTTTGTTTTTACCCGATTTCCAGGCCACGCCGGCAATATCTAAATGCGCCCAGTGATATTTTTTAGTGAAGCGTGATAGAAAACAGGCGGCAGTAATCGTGCCCGCTTCTTTACCACCAATATTGGCAATATCAGCAAAGTTGCTATCGAGTTGCTCCTGATAGTCATCAAACATAGGAAGCTCCCAGCAACGATCCCCGGCATCTCGGCCGGCATTTAACAGGTCATTAATTAACGGATTATGATTACCTAAAAGCCCGGCGGTGTGGCTACCTAAAGCAACGATGCAGGCACCGGTTAAGGTGGCAATATCGATGACAACATCCGGATCAAATTTCTGCGCGTAGGTTAAAGCGTCGCATAAAATTAAACGCCCTTCTGCATCCGTGTTTAACACTTCAATACTTAAACCCGACATGCTGGTAACAATGTCGCCGGGTTTGGTGGCTAAACCATCAGGCATGTTTTCGGTGGCTGGAATGATGCCAATAATATTGTGCGGTAACTGCAAATCAGCACAGGCGCTCATTACACCCATTACGCTGGCGGCGCCGCACATGTCATATTTCATTTCGTCCATGGCGCCGCCGGGTTTAAGGCTAATGCCACCGGAGTCAAATGTTACGCCCTTGCCAACCAATACGATGGGTTTGTGTTTTTCATCGCCGCCCATGTGTTGTATGGTAATGAGTTTTGCCGGTTGGCGGGAGCCACGGGATACGGATAAAAAAGAACCCATGCCGAGCTTTTCCATATCCGCTTCTTCGAGTACTTCGGTTTTAAGATCACGATGGGTCCTGGCCAGGTTTTTTGCGATTTCAGCCAGATAAGTTGGCGTACAAATATTTCCCGGCAAGTTGGACAGGTCGCGGGTTAGTTTAATGCCCGATGAAATCGCCATGCCTTCACGCACCGCCTGTTCACCATCGGGTAATTCACGACGGCTGGGTACGCTAAAAATAACTTTACGCAGCGGGCGCCGGGTATTTTCTTTTTTACTTTTTAACTGATTAAAGGTGTAAAGAGAATCTTCCGTGGCCTGCACCGCATGACTGACTTTCCAGGCGGAGTTTCGGTTTTTTACATTAAGCTCGGTGATACAGGAAAAAACTTCCGTTGCCCCCCGGTCATCAAGAAATGTTGAAACCACACTATTGGCTTTCTGAAAAGATTTTATATCAAAGTATTTTTCGCGCCCGCAGCCAATCAGGAGTATACGATCACATAAAGTATTGGGCACATTATGTAATAGTAATGTCTGTCCAAGTTTTCCCTCGCATTCCCCGCGACGAATTAAATTGGATATAAAGCCATCGCTGGCATCGTCTAAAATTTGCGCTGAAAGGGAAAGTTTACGTGAGTCAAACACACCCACTGCAACGCATGAAACGCGCTGTTTTTCCGGACTACCGCTTTTTACCGAAAATTCCATAGTTACTCCATAATAAAATAAATTTGGTACAGGCCTTTATTGTAGGGTAATTTTGATAAACCCCTTCAAATATCGGGATATAATTGTGATATATCAAATAAGTGCCGGGCTTGGTGGACTGTTAGCCTGTACAAATGAGATTGAATTTTATGCAATTTTGAGCAGTTTATACAGAATTAATTGTTAAAAATTGGGACATATTTTAAAAAAGTCATTTTTTTAGCTGAACGGTAAAATATGTCGGCTTTAGCGAAGCGTATAAAAAAAATCTGTTCTTAGGGTAGAATACCCTTACCTTATATATAAAGAATGAAAAATTCATAAACCATGTTTAGGCGTTATTTCACAATCCTTGACCGCTACGTTTCCAAAGAGTTGCTATTAACCTGGTTGGCTGTAGCGCTGATATTAATGCTTATTTTGATTAGTGGCACGCTGGTGCAATTATTGGGTAAAGCCGCTCAGGGCAGTATTCCTGGTGAAGCGGTCTGGCCGTTATTAATGTTTACGGGGGCTCGTTATTTAATTGTACTTATTCCCCTGAGCCTTTATCTGGGGGTGTTGTTGAGTTTTAGCCGATTTTATAAAGATAATGAAATGGCGGCGATGGGGGCCTGCGGTATTGGTTTAATGCGTTTGTATCGGCCACTAATGATGGTGGTCATTCCGGTTACGGTTGTTTTTGTCTATCTCACCCTGTTTGTTATGCCCTGGGTTTCCGGTCAGGCGGAGTTACTTAAAACGGATATTAAAAATCGTTCTGAGCTCAGCGGCTTAACTGCCGGGCGTTTTAATGCGTCTAAAAAAGCCGGGGCTATTATGTTTTTACAGAGTCAATCTGATGATGGCTCTAAGATGCGTAATGTATTTTTACATCGCACGAATAAAAAGGCCAATAAATCACAGCTTGATCAAATTGAATCGGCAGACCTGGCAAAACAGTACACAGATGAAAACGGGCGCAATTTTATTTTATTTGAAAAAGGTCAGTTATATGAAGGGGAACCCGGCAAGGCAAATTTTAATATAACCCGTTATGAGAAAAAAGGCGTGTATTTGCCCGAGCAGCAAAAACCCAAAACATCCCTTCGCAAAAAAGCTGTGCCGACAGTTGATTTGTGGAATTCAGATCGACTGGACTATCGTGTCGAATTGCACTGGCGCTTATCTTTACCTATTGGGGCATTTTTACTTGCGGTACTGGCCCTGCCGCTGAGTTACACCACGCCGCGTAAAGGGCGCTATTCAAAGCTGGCGTTAGCGATTCTTATTTATCTAATTTATTTTAATTTACTGGGTGTTGGCGAATCCTGGGTTGAAAAGCAGAAAGTTCCCCTGTGGCTAAGTTTATGGTGGGTGCATGGCTTTGCGATGATCTTAATTTTGTACTGGTGGTTAAAGCGTGCAGGAGGCTTTAGGCAGTTTTTTTTGCAGCTAGGGTATAACACTAAAAAGCCTGCGGAGAAACCCGCATGAGAATTATAAACAATTATATTACTAAAACGGTTATCAGCGGCACCTTAATGGTGTTAATGGTACTCGGTTCGTTGTTTGCTTTTGTGGACTTTATCTCTGAACTCGATGATGTTGGCAAAGCTCAGTATGGGGTTTTTCAGGCGGGGATGTATGTTTTATTTAGTCTGCCCAGACGTTTATATGAGGTGTTTCCCACCGCCGTATTAATTGGCAGTTTATTAAGTTTGGGCACACTGGCGGGGAACAGTGAATTTACGGTAATGCGTGCGGCGGGTGTGTCGATTATGCGTATTGTGTTTTCAGTTTTAAGGGCCGGATTTATATTACTAATTTTTGTTGCACTCATTGGTGAGCTGTTAGTGCCGATTAGCGAGCGACACGCGCAAACCCTGCGTGCAACACATTTATTACAAACCGTGAGTCTGGCGGGTAAAGGCGGTTTCTGGGCCCGTGATGGGCAGCGTTTTTTATATGTGAGTCATGTGTTTCCAGGAATGAATCTGGGTAAGGTTAATATTTACGAATTATCCAAAGATAATCAGTTGCAGCGGGTAACCCGTGCAAAGTCAGCGCAATATGTGGATGGTAAGTGGCGACTTGATGATATTCAGCAAACCCAGTTCAGTGATAACGGTGCGCAAAGCCGGCATGTAAAATCTGAGGTCTGGCAAAATTTACTTAATCCGGATCTGTTTAATGTGGTGAGTGTTGAACCGGATAATATGTCAGCGCTGGATTTATATAAATACAGTAATTATCTGAAAAAGAATGATTTAGATTCCAGTCATTACGAGCTGGCTTTCTGGATCAAAGTATTCACCCCCGTTTCCAGTCTGGTGATGTTATTAATTGCACTGCCATTTATTTTTGGTTCGCAACGTAGCAGCGGCGCGGGAAATAGATTGTTAGTCGGATTATTGCTGGGAATTGGTTTTTATCTTTTAAACCGCACAGTTAATCATCTTGGGCAGGTTTATCATGTTTATCCCTTTGTTAGTGCGTCTGTCCCGATGTTACTGGTTGCCATGGCCAGTTTTTATACCCTGCGGCGAGTAAAATGATCCAGTAGGTTTCAAGATAGATGACACCCATTTATTTTTTTTCTAATTGAACCAGGTGTGATGCGGATAAAATGTCATGCCAGGTGCGTTTTTTAGCATCAATTAAACACCACAAAAATCCCAGTCCTAAAAAACTCCAGGATAAAACCGCAGCTAAAGCGCGAATAGCCGCCTGCGTTCGATCAATTTCACTGCCATCATCGGAAACCAGACGCAACATCCAGGTTTTCATTCCCAGCGTTTGTCCACCGTGTGACCAGAACCAGACATAAAAAACAAAACCGGTGATAAATATGGTGCTGAGCAAAATAATCTGGTTTAGCAGGTAATAAGGGTGTTCTTTGGTAATCGCATTTAAATCATTAAAAAGATACGTCGTAAAAATACTAACAATGCTTGCCACCATAAAACAAATCGCAATTAACAGGAATAAATCGTAAATAATGGCCATCAGGCGTTTCATTAAAGTAACCGGGGCATGGGGGCTTGAATCGGGCATCTACTTCCAACGGGTGAGTGACAGGGAGCAAAATTGTAACGGATTACACAGTTTCATGCATTAGTCCCGGTTAATTAGCCATTAGACCTCGTTTTCTAGTTTTATCTGGGTTTTGATATAAACTTAGTACGAATAACAATATTGGCTGGAGAATTACCATGATAAAACGAAGTTTACTTACCGCGGGTTTAATTGCCGCCTCATTATCGAATGCATACGCCTTACCTTATGGTTTTTTTGATGCTCGCTCAGTTGGCATGGGTAATGTGAGTGTGGCCACTGGTGGTATTACTACAGCGGCACTTTCTAACCCGGGCATGTTATCGGTTAACGAAAACAAGGATGATTATGCATTGTTATTACCTGCGCTGGGTGTGCAGGTCATTGATGATGGAAATGTTGTTGACCTGGTTGATGAGTTTCAGGCGATTGGTACACCAACAACCCTTCCTGAAGCTCAGAGGCAAAGAGATATTTTAATAGAGCTTGAAGATGCCAGTTTGATTGCAGCGGTTATACCCAATGCCGCATTTGTAGTCTCGGGTGATAGTTTTACCTGGGGCATTAGTTTAAGAGGCGATGGGATTGTATCAGCAGGGCTGGATAATTTAACGGATGTAGACCCTATTGGACCCAATCCCGATGCAGATGTTATTGCACTGGGTGTTTCTATTATTGAAATAGGGATTCCGATGGGCACTGAATTTTCGTTTGCGGGTATGCAGTTGTCATTGGGGGTTACGCCAAAATATGTGCAGATTGATGCGATTGAATATAATGAGTCAATTAGAACCGCCACACTTGAAGACATTCAAGATGCAGGGAGTGAAGACCTGGGTAGTTTTACTACGGTGGATGCGGGTGCTGTTTTAAGTGTAATCGATACTTTTAGAGTTGGTTTTGTTGCTAAAAACCTGATTGAGGAAACGAAATACACCACTGGCCTGAATAACGGCGGTACGCCTACCGCCGTAAATATTGAAACTCAATATCGTATTGGTGCTGCATTTGATGGTGGTTTTTTTACACTGGCCGCGGATATGGACTTAAATGAACGTAATCCGATTGGATTTGAAAATCCATCCAAGTCATTTTCCGTTGGCGCTGAGTTTGATGCGTTTAGTATTGCGCAGTTAAGAGCTGGATATCAAAAAAATATGGCATCGGGTGCAACTGACCCGGATTTACTATCAGTTGGCGTTGGTTTCTGGCTTGGTTTTAATTTAGATGTGGCTGTTGTTGTGGGTGAAGATTCATCTTTCGGTGCATTTATTCAGTCTGGCTTCCATTTTTAAAATTTAAAACATTAAAATATGTATGGAAAGTGTAAAAAACTTCGACTAATAAATTTATAAACTTAAGCTTGAAAGGTGTAAAAAACAAAAACAAAAACAAAAATAAATCATAAATTTTTGTTAAAACTTAAAAACATAAAAAAGTTAAAAAAAACAAAAAATTGTAAAAAAAATTAAACCTGAACCCTGTTTCAGGTTTTTTTTGCAAAAAAAGTTAGTTTTTTTAAAAAAAAGCCATATTAACGCCTTGATTTATTTGTAAATTAGAAAATAAGAATTATAATCTGTGCATCAACCCGATGAAGAGGAATATAAAAATGGCCCGTCCAAAGAAAAAAGCAGCAAAAAAATCAGTAGCTTCCAAAAAACGTGTAGTAAAGAAAAAAGTAGCCGCTAAAAAACCAGCCGCTGCCAAGAAAAAAGGTGCAGCAGCAGCTAAGAAAAAAGCAGCCGCAGCAAAAAAGAAAGCAGCAGCAGCAAGAAAAAAAGCCGCAGCCGCTAAACGCAAAGAAGCCGCAGTTAAGAAAAAAGAAGCCGCAGCTAAGAAAAAAGCCGCAGCACTTAAAACAGCTGAAGCTAAAAAAGCCATGAAAGATCAAATCAGCGCAGTTCAGGCCGACCTGAAAGCCGCACGTGAAGAGCTGCAAACAGCAGCGAAGCGCGAAGCAGCACTGATTAAAATGTCTGGTAATAAAGATGCAGCTGTTGCCAAGTTTGTTGAAAAATGGACTAAACAGCAACTTGCTAAGCTGGAAAAGTCTCTTAAGCCTAAAAAACGCAAAGCAAAGCGTAAAAAGTCTTAATTGATCTTTTAGATTAGAAATAATCTATAAAAAAAAGCCGTATCCGTGAGGGTACGGCTTTTTTATGGTCTGTTATTAAAAGCGAAAGCAGTTTGTCCGCAAATAAACGCAAAATAAATTTTTTTAAAAACCTCCCCCTTAGAAAAAGGGGGACTGAGGGGAATTTAAGTATTCGACATAAATATTAAACAGGTGTTGTTAAGTAATATTGTTTATATTTGCATCTTATTCAGCTTTATTTGGGAACAGACTGCTTTTGATTTGAAAAAAAACTAAATCAATTCATTAAAAGGCTGCACTTCAACCATTTCACCCGCTTCAATATCCCCCGCATCACGATCTAAAACAATAAAACAGTTGGCTTTTGCCATTGAACTTAACATGTGTGAGCCCTGTATGCCGGTGGTATCGACAGTTAAACAGCCATTTTCATCGTTTGACATAATGCCGCGTTGAAAATCTTTTCGCCCCGGGCGTTTTTTGAGTTTGTTTGTGCATTTTGCCTGTAAACGAACCGGCTCGTTAATGGTTTCACCTTCTAATAGTTTTAAACTGGGTTGCACAAACTGATAAAAAGTCGCCATCGCGGAAACCGGATTGCCAGGTAAACCAAAGAAAATAGTATTATTAATGTGTCCGAAGGCTAAAGGTTTGCCAGGTTTCATGGCAATTTTCCAGAAACCGACCTGTCCTATCTCATCTAAAATAATTTTAATGAAATCTGCTTCGCCAACTGATGCACCACCGGAGGTGATGACTAAATCCGCAATGTTAGCTGCTTCTTTTAAGGTTTCTTCAATTTCGTCTTTAATATCAGCGACAACACCCATATCAATACAATTAACGCCCATTTTTTCTAACATGCCGAATAAAATATAACGGTTGCTGTCATAAATATCGCCGGGTTTCAGCGGCTGGCCCACACCTTTTAATTCATCACCGGTTGAAAAGAAAGCCACTACCGGTTTTCTTACCACTTTAAATTCAGTAATACCAACCGATGCAAGCAAACCTAACTTTGCGGGAGATAAACGCTCACCGGCTTTAATAATGGTATCGCCGGTGAAAAAATCATCCCCCGGATTACGCACATTTTGTTTTGCCCTGTGTTCACAACCAATTTTTATATTTTCGCCGTCAACCTCTGCGTGTTCCTGCATAACGACCGTGTCTGCTCCATCGGGAACCACGGCACCGGTCATAATACGCACGGCTTCACCGCGTTTAATATTTCCATCAAAGGGGGCACCGGCAAAAGATTTACCAATGACGTTTAATATTTGCTCACCCGATTGGGGGATGTCTGCGCAATTAATAGCATAACCATCCATGGCAGAATTAATAAAGGGCGGAACATCCAGGGGCGAAGTGACATCATCGGCAAGAATATGTCCCGCAGCTTCGCGTATGGTGACATTTTTTTTGCCTTTAATTGGCTGAATGTTTTCTTTTATGCGATCGAGCGCCTGTTCAAAACTCAGAGAGTTTGGATCAAATTCGTCACAGCAAGAGGTTTGTTTTTTCATAATTCAGTCTTCTATTAAAAATATTTGGGTTTATGGTTGGCTAAATTGAACAACAAAATCCGCAATGGCTTTTATGTTATTAATATCTAGCTGGGGTAAGTGGGTGTCTTTTAGGGGGACGTTACTGTCATGGGCAATGGCAATTATATTCTCATCATCGGGATACATTAAGGGCTTGCCCGTGGTATCGCGATGCAATTCAATTTTACTAAAGGGCCATTTTTTAAAACCTTCTACCAGAATCATATCTACCGAATCCGCAGTGATATGAGATAAAATTTCCTGTAGTTGGGGGTCTTTTTCAATTTCATTGTCAATGGTAATTACCGTGCGCTTGCTGGAGCAAATTAACATGGGCACCGCGCCGGCGTTGCGAAGCTCGTAACTGTCCTTGCCCGGCGTATCCATATCAAAATTATGGTGGGCATGTTTAATCACCGCAATGCGCAGACCCCGTTGTTTTAATTCGGGTATGAGTTTTAGTAACAATGTGGTTTTGCCGGTGCCACTATAGGCAGCAAATCCTAACAGGGGTTTTTCATAACTAATTTTATCGGCATTGTTTGAAGTAGACATTAGTTCATATCTTCCGGTCGGTTAAAATTATTGAAATGGTTTTTCTGTGCTGAAAAGTCGCAAATAGCCGGGTCGACTAAATTAAAAAAATCCTGCACTTTACGCCGGCCCTGCTGTAAAAATTCTGTGAGCAGTTGTTTATGCTGGCATGAAAGCAAACAAAACAGGGGCTGTAATCGCTCACCGTCATGACAAACCGCCGATTTTTTATTTTCCAGCTGTAAACATTGCCAGAGATTGTTTAAAAGGTTCTCTGGCGGGTGAGGGGAGTCACAGGGCACACAAAGAAGGTAAGGGGTTGTGCAAGTGTGCATTGCACTTAAAATACCGGCTAACGGCCCTAAAAATCCGGCTTGTGGATTTTCAGTCGTGTTGTCTGGCGCATCACAAATAACATTTTGTGAATAATTTTCGTAAGTTTTTATATTTCTATTAGCGCTGATGATTATTTTTTCTAACGGTGCATCGAGATGTTGGATGATATGTTCAATCATCGGTTTGCCCTGCCACGGGATTAAACCTTTATCTTCACCCTTCATTCTTTGCCCGCGCCCACCGGCGAGTATGAGAAAGGTAATCTGGTTAAGTGGGGTTTTATCTGGCATGGGTTATTAAGTGTATTTAGTCTAAATTATCTGAGACGGTTAATATTCAGGATTTATTTAGCCGGTTTTCATTTCCCCGGTTTTTCATTTACCGGGTTTTAATTTACTATGGGCTGAAATTAGTGAGATTTCAGTGTAGTCTAATCAAAGAATGAAATTTTATCATAAATCAATTTTTAATAACCTGAGCAGCCATCTGCTTAATTGTTGAAATGGCTATCATCGACAAACTACCCGACGACCAGCAATTAGAAATAGAACAATTTCTTGACGCTTTATGGATGGAGCATGGCCTCAGCCCGAATACCCTGTCTGCCTATAAAAATGATTTGTCCAGCCTGGCCTTATGGTTATTTCAAAATGGCGCGGATTTGCAGCGGGCTTCGCAGCTAAACTTACAAGATTTTCTGGCTCATCGAGTTAAACAGGGGCGTAAAAATAGAAGCGCTGCAAGATTACTGTCTTCAATGCGACGTTTTTATGCCTGGTTATTACGTGAGAAAAAAATTCAAATTGATCCGGTGGCCTTAATCGAAGCCCCGAAACCGGAAAAACATCTACCGAAAACATTAACCGAGCAACAGGTTGAAGATCTGATAAATGCACCGGATTTAAACGATGAACTTGGCATAAGAGATAAAGCCATGCTGGAAATTTTATATGCCACCGGTTTAAGAGTGAGCGAATTAATCGGGCTGGAATTTAGCCAGGTATCGCTAGACCCGGGGGTTGTACGGGTTATGGGTAAGGGTGGAAAGGAGCGCCTGGTGCCTCTGGGGGAGGCGGCTATCGAATGTCTGCAAACCTATTTAAAGCAAACCCGGGGAGATTTAATGGCCCAGCATTTACCCTGCAATGCGCTGTTTATTACCCGCCGCGGCAAGGGTATGACCCGTCAGGCCTTCTGGTATTTACTCAAACGCTATGCGTTGGTAGCGAATATTGATGGGGAAAGTTTATCTCCCCACACGTTGCGCCACGCCTTTGCCACGCACCTGTTAAACCACGGTGCAGATTTACGTGTGGTGCAAATGTTGCTCGGCCACAGTGATATTTCTACAACTCAAATTTATACCCATGTGGCAAACCAGCGATTACAGACCCTTTACCAGCAACATCATCCCCGTGCTTAGGTCGCTTTTTTGAGGTAATGTGCAAAAATGTAATAAATAATTAATTTAAAACGAGCTATTTTAATCCGGAATTAATTATAATCCCGTCTGTCTATCCCTACAGAATATAAATTATTGAGATTTAACCTATGAAATTATTACCAAAATCCGCACTGATACTGATGGCATTCGTATCGATATTGATATTAGGGCCCGTTACAGCAGCCTATGCGAATGATGCGGACATTAAAGAATTGAAAAAAGCCCTGGCTACCCGTATGCCAACGGCTGCCGGCGCTGCTATTAAAGCAACCCCCATCGATGGCCTGTTTGAAGTGATGGCGGGCAATCAGATAATGTATATGAGCAAAGATGCTCGTTATATTTTCGATGGTGATATGTATGACATGACTACCCGAACCAATATTACCGAGGATGCAAGGGGGGGAATACGTCTCGACGCATTAAATGGTCTGGGTGAAAAAAATATGCTGGTGTACAATCCAAAGGGTGAAATTAAGCACACAATCACGGTATTTACAGATATTTATTGCCCATATTGCAGAAAGCTGCACCATGAAATGGCAGACTACCAAAAAAATGGTGTAAAAGTTCGCTATATTTTTGTGCCGTTTAAAGGGCAAAAAAGTGTCGAGACATCCGTGTCAGTGTGGTGTGCAAAAGACAAAACCAAAGCCATGGATATGGCAAAAAATGGTAAGGAACTGGAAGTTAAAAACTGCGATAACCCCATCAGCAAACATCAGGCACTGGCCGCTGAGTTGGGTATCAGAGGCACCCCTGCGATAATGCTTGAATCGGGTAAAATGCTGCCGGGCTATGTGCCATCACAAAAAGTGATTGAGCAGCTAAACGGCTCGATAAAATAAATTTTTATTCCCGCTTAAATCGTACAGCTTGTGTCGTACGGCTTAAATCGGACATAAAGATTTAAGCGGGAATTTAAATATCCATAGCATGCAATTGCGTACATTCTGTAAATAATAACATCGCTTCAATTTCTCGATCCGGCCATAAGGCCTTAATTCCATCCCCATAGAGTTGCATCTGCTGCTGATAATTGGCAGCAATTTCCGCTAAATTGTCTTTTGTTGCATGCGGGTGCGTTTTGTAATCCACCAGGGTTACTTTATTCGGTGACACAATTAAACGATCGATAATGCCGTAAACCAAACTCTCACCCCGGTTATATTGAAGCGGACACTCGTTATAAATTTTCTGCGCATTTTCAGGTTTAAAAATACCTTGTAAACTGGCATGCTGATAATTTTTCAGGGCAATTGATAGCCAGCTTTGTAACTCATTACTGTTCTCAAGTTGCATCTCGAAGGTGATTTGTTGTAACAGCGCATCATCTGATAATTTCTCATCTATTGATTGTTCATCCGAGTGTTGTTCATTCAATAATATTTCATTCTGGCACAGTAATTCCAGAAAGCGGTGAATAACTATTCCGCGTAGCTGAGCGGTCTGCGAAATATCTTCGTTAGTTTCGAGCGTGCGGGTGTTTGTTAATGTGCTGTGTGTTCGATCCTTTGAATAACTCGGCGCAATGACCGACGGTGGCCTTGTTGGATGTGTAATTTTTTCAGTTAAGCGGATATCAATGTCCGCCGTGATTTCACTTTTTGCATTTTGTAAGGTTTCATTGCTATCTCTATCGTTATCGCATATTAACTGTTCACCGTGTGCATAACTTAACAACGCATCTTCAGCATTACCGGTTAATGTTTGCAGGGCATTAAACACCGGTTGGTACCAGTTGGTAAAAGGACCTCTGTCCGGCTGGCAGCCGCTGATAAATAAATATTGTCGCGCCCGGGTAATGGCCACATATAATAAATTAGCATCTTCTTTTTGCTGGGCCTGTTTTTGTTTTAGGGTTAACGCTTTAGTTGCGCTATCCTGAAATTTAGCGGGGGGTACTAATTGAAAGTGCGCGGGTTGTTTGTCTTCGACGGGCCAGTCAATTAATGCACTTAAAGAAGAGCGATCTTTGGCAACATTAATGGTATCCGCCAAATACACCACCGGTGCTTCCAGTCCTTTACTCGCATGAATTGTCATAATGCGCACCCGCGGTTCACGGGTTTCCATGGGCGCTTCATCCGGGGCATCGCTGGGGGTATTTTTAAGGCTACGCAAATAAAATAAAAAGTGCATTAAACTCGGGTATCGGCCGCTGTCTAAATCCAGTGCCATTTCTAAAAACAGGGTTAAATTCGCCTGCACCCTGGCCTGAATTGGTTCGGGGGTTGAACGTTTATAGCGCTCCAGACAGTCCGACTGTGAAAATATTTTATCCAGTAAATCGTGCACCGGAATTTTATCCGCGAGTGTTCGCCATTCATTTAAATAATACCAGGCACGGTGCAAGGGGTGTGTTTCATCGAGTTCGAAAGATAAAAGTTCAAGTCGTTCAAACCAGGGGCCGGTTAATTTTGCAGACGCGAGTAATTGCAGGTCGTCGTCACTCGCACTAAATAGCGGTGATTTTAAAACCTGCGCCAAAGCCAAATTATTAAAAGGCGTGAGCAGGGTGTCAATTAAAGCCTGCATATCCTGAATTTCCAGACAGGATAAGAAGGTGCCCCGGTTAGTGCCTAAATAGGCAATGCCTGCATCACGCAATGCGCGCTCATAATCCGCAACATGTGCGCGTTTACGTAGCAAAATAAAAATGTCATTGTAGTTAAGCGGACGCTGCAGATTGTTTTCTTCCACTGCGGTTTTATTGTCTACCAGCTGTTTTATATGCGCCGCAATTTGTCTGGCTTCCTGCTGATGCAGGCCGCCGGTTTCGGCGCGGGGTTCTTTTAGCGGGTTACGACAATATACCGCCTGTTCTTTTTGAGGTGCATCACTGATGCGCCAGAGGGGAAGGGCTTCAACTTTTCCCGCAAGATTTTTGTGATGCGTTTCGTGCTCAATAAAGGTGGGTAAATTAATTAAAAATTCATCCTGCGAAAATACTGTATTCACCGTGTTTATAATCGCGGGGGAAGAGCGCCATGATTTATTTAACGGAAAGGCTTTGGCATCCAGTTTTTGATGTAACCAGTTAGATGCCTGCTGTTGTAATTCCGGTTTGGCTCGACGAAAACTGTAAATAGATTGCTTTTCATCGCCCACTAAAAATACGCTGCGCTGATGCTCGGATTCTGCGGCGGCCATTTCCTCCAGCAGGGGTAAAATTAACTGCCATTGTGTCGGATTAGTGTCCTGAAATTCATCGATTAATAAGTGCTGAATTTGCTGATCGAGTTTGTATTGAATCCACAACGCATTTTCCGAATCCTGCAATAATTTAAAGCTGCGCCATTCAAGGTCGGTGAAGTCCAACAAGCGTTGCTGGGTTTTTAACGTTTGATAATGCGCAATAAATTTTTCACCACAATAAAACCAGTGATGGTTGAGTTGCCAGCATTGTTGTTTGTTAAGTTGGTCTAAGGTGTCTAAAATTTTAAGACTGATAATTTCATGGGATTCTAAAAAACGATCCGCATCATCGTCGCCAAGCTTCTTACGCAGGGCCGCGGTATCTTTGCGAGCCAGTGGCGTATTTTTTTGCGTTAAAAAACAACTTTGAACCAGCTGAAAACTTTTATCATCTTTTGGACTTTCGACTAACCAGTTAGCCAGGCGATCAGCAAATTCTAAATTTTTCTTACCCGCCGCCTGGCCGAGTAATTTTGAAAACTCTAAAATGCGTTGTATCAGCTGATCATTAAAAAAGTTTTCCAGCGGGTCTGCGTTGGCATCGAAGTTTAGCGCCGTGGCTAAATGCTGGCTGGCAAAATCAATTTTATCCGCGATTTCAGTTTTATCGGTAAATGCCCACCAGTCACTGCGATGCTGTAAAAAACTATTGAGCACTTTTTCCAGATTAAACAATCCACCACAGCGTTTTGATAGCTGTTGCAAATGGCTGGCTAACGCGCCCTGCATATCTAGGGTTGCATCATTAAATAAAGCATCACGAGCCTGCTGAATTAATAAATCGGCGCTTTCCAGTAAATCAAAATTCGGGGGCACATCTGCTTCCAGTGGAAAACGTGCAAGCAAATCCTGGCAAAAAGAGTGAAAGGTCAGGGTGCGTACAGGGTAATCGCAATACTGGTGTGACTCATATAAGGCACGGGCTTTTAGTCGGTAGCTTTCATCTAAATCCAGTTCGCCTAATAATTTTAGCAGCTGTGCATCATCAGCCGTTGCCAGTTGATAGAGCCGTTGCGATAAGCGCTGCTGCATTTCAGCGGCGGCTTTGCGGGTGAATGTGAGGGCGAGAATACTGCCCGGTGGGTTATCTTCCAGCAGCAACCGCAAAATACGGGTAACCAGCATATAGGTTTTGCCGCTACCGGCGGAGGCGGTGACGGTGGCATTTATGTCGGGGTTTGCGGCCTGGAGACTCATCCTGGGTATTTTACGGGATATTTTGAATGAATGTTTTGATTGTTTGTTTTTTTAAACCAGACATCCACCTTAAAAATAAAGGATTTGAAATAGCTTGAATGTTTTTCGGCTATGGATGTCAAGATAAGTGTCATCGTATTTGCAGTTAAATCTCCCCCAGCCCCTCTTTTCCAAAGAGGGGAGCTACAAAAATAAAATTGCAATATGCTCAATAGTTTTGAACCTAATTTATTGGAACCAATAAACCGGACACCTAACTAATAACAAAAAACAGATTCTATCTAAGAATTTGTTTTACTGGGTCATTGATATGGGGGGGCAGATAATATGGAGAGATCAGAGCATGTTGTGAAGCAGTTTATCATTAATGTACATTTTCCTAAGAATTGCGCCTACAATAATTCCAATTACCGCACCAGTTATGGAAAAAAACACATAATGTTGGGTAACAAAACCACTTAATAATGTACTTATTGCACCAAGAATTGCAGAAATAATAATAACTAATAGATGGCTTTTAATTTTTGGATTAATGAGCTTTTCCATTAAGAATGAATAAATTGTAGTTTGAATGCCGCCAAGCGCGACAGCATAAATTAAGGCGGGAATAAATGCCTCGATTATTGCCTGTTTAAACCAACCGTTTAACTCTGAACTTATCGCCCCTTTAAACTCTATAAACGAGGCTATACATAACCCAGTGCTTCCCAATAAGATCGGTAAAAAAAATCCGGTTAGCAACCTTTTAGTATCGCTTTTTATGCTGTTATACAGGTTGTTATTCATGGAACCAAAACTCAATTTCATCTGTGTCAACTTCAAACTCAGCAGAGTGCTCAACATTTGCAGGTACATGATACCACTCACCGGCACAAATTTTTGTAACCTCGCCGTTGAGGCTTAATATCAGTTCCCCACGTGTGATGACCCCATGATTATCAGTATTGTGTGTATGGGGCGGAATGCATGTGCCCGCTGGGTATGAAGCAAAAAGAACATCGCTGCCCTTTGCTTCTAGTTTGTATGCATCAAAGCGTCCGTCGTATAACGGTAGCGATTTAATTTTATCTGGATATTTTCCTGGCATAGCGTTCTCTGGTTTATGTTATATAACAACTACTAATGTTTTGTCTATTCATAAGGTTGAATAGCAAATTAAAAGATAACATTTAATTAGTTAAAGTAAAACCGATGCGGCTAAAGCCAGCGCTAGAAAATGCTGTGGGTGATTTGGGTTACGTTTTTCCATGTTTATATAGAAAAACACTACTGTCTCGTTAAGAAAATTGAATATGACTTAAAATCGTCGCGTGTCACACTTTTATTGGTTTTTATTTATTAACGACATGAAATTAGAGGAACAAAATAATAACAGATAATAATTTAAACCGTCATCCCCGAATGCTTGTGTCGGGATAAAGCCGTATGGAACGGTTTTGAACAGGTTTGCCTGGCCCAGAGGGGAAGATAAAGCAGTTATAAATTAACAGAACTATAGTGTGATACACGATTAGACAGGGGCAGGATCCCGTAGTAATGACGACACTCTTTAAGTTAATGGGACAGTAATGATAGAAAAACTAGAGTAGTTAAAAATAATGAATCGTGAATGTGGCATGGAAAGATCTTGCCCTAATCGTTTGTGCCTTTTTTAATCGCTAAATTTACCAACGAAATGGCAACTGCCCCAATCGCACTATCTAAGATAAAACACCAGAACCCATTCCAAATGTGCCATGCCATTTATCAGATACAAAATAATCATTACTATTCTTAATAATCAACATCATTTTTAACCAATTTTATTGGAGTATGCTGCAACGCTTTGGACGCGTGGCAGACCTGGCAAACTGAGTAATATAACTTGCTTACGGGGTTAATTTTTTCTGCTTGTAACCGTATTGAACAAAGCTGATTATTTATATGACATGCGAATATGCTATCGATAATTTCAGCGGGGGCTTTAATTTTAAAAAAGGCTTTACCCCATTGTCGCCAGCTTGTATTTAAATATTCAACTTCTTCAGTATATTCGATTCTGATAATCCAATCATCTTTAAGGTGATTATCAATAAGCTGTGTAACATCAGTTATAACTTGATGAGACAAATGAGGATAAAGCCGATTGTGCGTTAACATATAATATTACCCCTACCTTATTTATAGTTTATGGATATATCGTTTTAATCATGTACTGTATACAGAATCATTTACATCATTAAATGTTTGCAAGCGATCTGGCTGCTTTGCGTTAATACATTCCAGCGCAACCTCTCTGCCAACAATAATATTCTCTTCAGGTATATTTTTGAGTACATCCAGCTTGCCCAGTCGTTGTAAAGCCTGTTCTTTAGTCGTAACAATATAAACTGATCGTCCAGCGTTAATCATTTCAAGAATGGATTCTTCAAGTGCTAAAGCGGCCGATACACCAAGATGTTTAACATCCGTAATATCGACAACAAGCGTATGACACCCTCCAAATTGTGAATTCTTACGGGTAATCGCTCTTGAGCTACCAAAGATCATTGTTCCACGTAAATGTAACAACATGATTTTACCTTTAGCATTTCTTAATATTTCTTTTTCGCGTGTTGATAACTCCAGATCTGTATTATCAGGATCAGTTACTGCGTTAACATCATTTTCCTGCAACTCGGATAATTTTGTAATTGTCATAACATTGGCAACAAATAATCCAATACCGACAGCCGCAATCAGATCAACAAAAACTGTCAGCAGTATTACACCATATGTAATCAATGCGCCTTTGCCAGAAATATGATGAGCACGTTTGAGGAAACTCCAGTCGATAATATCAATGCCCACTTTTAAGGCGATACCGGCTAATACTGCCAGTGGTATTACGGAAGTTAAATCGGCCGCCCACAAGATTACTACGAGTAATATGCCTGCTCTTACAAGACCAGCTAACGCGGTTCGTGCTCCAGCCTGAATACTAACAACCGTCCCCATGGTCGCACCGGCACCCGGTAAACCACCAAATAATCCAGACATGATATTGCCAATACCCTGGCCTATTAATTCCTTGTCTGAATTATGGCGTTTGCGAGTAATACTATCGGCAACAACAGAAGTGAGTAGGGCATCAATACATCCCAGCATTCCCAATACAATGGCATCGATTAACATTATTTGCCATTGTTCAATGCTAAACACAGGCAGCTGTAAATCAGGTAGCCCTGTTGGTATTTCACCAATGCGTCGTATATCCGTCGCGCCTAAAAAAACCACTGATATCAACGTACAAATGACCAGGGCAACCAATGGCGGAGGAAGGTATTGCTTTAGTTTCTTTGGTATTAAAAAAAGGATCGCCAGTGTTAATATAGCCAATATGGTTTCATCAGTTTGTATGCCTGAAATGAGTGTTGGCAAATTTTCTAATACGCCAATAACACCACCATTTGGCGAAGCTTGTCCAAGTAAAGGTCCAAGCTGTAAGATGATTAAAATAATGCCAATGCCTGACATAAAACCGGATACAACGGTATAAGGCATCAAGGTTACATACTTACCTAATTTCATAATGCCAAACAGAATTTGAAACATACCCGCCATAATCACAACCGTAAAGGCCATTGCCATTCCATTTACAGGGTCTGAAGCGATAAGCTTTGCGATAACAGCGGTAAACACAACCGTCATCGGACCGGTTGGCTCTGAGATCAGTGTGGGTGAACCACCAAACAGGGCGGCAAAGAAACCGATAAGGATTGCACCATATAGACCAGCTTCAGCACCAGCACCTGATGCAACACCAAAAGCTAGCGCCATAGGTAGCGCAATCACGGCCGCTGTAACACCGCCATAAATATCACCGCTTTTATGTCTTAAGCTTATTTCGTTGAACACTTGCATATATTCACTGCCTCTGAAAATTAAAATTGCTCTGGAAATTTCGAGAGTAAATCTATTGAATATTATGTATCTGAGTAAAAGAAATTACTCATTGATATTAGTGATGGATACGATAGCTAGCTGCCAATAAGAGGGGCTTTAACTTTTATTTTTTTGCTTTATTCGGGCTAATTTATTTCTGGCAAATATCCAGGTAAAACTTTTTTACTTATTGATATAAGTAAAAAAGTTTTATACATTGATATAAGTGATAGGCGCAATAGAAAGCAGCCAACAAGAAAAATTTTAACTTTTACTTTTGAGCTTTTTTTTCTTGCTAACTTTTTTCTTACTTGATGTCGTCTTTTGTTTTTCATTTAAAAGACTTTCTAATTTAGGCCACATCTTTTGCATGCGTTCTCGGATCGTTGATTCAGAGCCAATAACAAAATCCAGAAATGTTTGCGCAACCAGTGATAACTCTTTTCCTTTTGGATAAACGATATACCAGTCACGTAAGATAGGAAATCCTTCTACATCGAGGATAGCAACGGGGCCATCAGTACCTTCAAGCGACAATGTATGAAGTGATAAGACAGACAAGCCCAGTCCACCTGCAATAGCATGTTTGATAGCTTCATTATTACCCAGCTCCATGCGTACAGCAGGACGTACCCCTATTTCATCAAACGCTTTAAACATAGCATCACGAATGCCTGAGCCAGGTTCGCGAATAATGAAGGGGTCCTTGGCGATCTCTTCCAAACTAATATTTTTCTTACCCACTAGCGGGTGATTACGTGGTGCCATCACAACGAGTGGATTAGGCGCAAAGGAAAATGCTTCAACCTCAAAGTCTCCTTCTGGTGCCTGCCCCATGATATACAGATCATCTTCGTTAGCACGTATGCGACGTATAATACTGTCACGGTTGGTAACCTTTAAGGAGAGATCGATCCCCGGATAGATCTGGCTGAACTCACCCATCATTTCAGGCGCCAGGTATTTTGCAGTCGTAATAACACCCATACGCAAGCGGCCACGTTTCAAACCTTTCATATCAGAAATTTTCATTTCCAGATTCGACAGTGTTTCAAACATGCTGCGGCAGGCAACATATAATTCCTTGCCAGCTTCTGTTGGTTCAACGTTTCGACCGACATGCTCAAATAATGGCAAGCTGACGGCCTCTGATAATTTTTTGATCTGCATTGAAACCGTAGGTTGAGTAAGGAAGAGTTCTTCGGCTGCACGGGTAAAACTACCCAGACGATAAATAGCTTCAAACACCTGGAACTGGCGAAATGTCGCGTAACGAATAAGATGATCCGGCATTGCTGCCGGTGGGGTATAACTATTGTCAGTGTATGTTGACATAAGGCTCACCTGTCTTGTCTTTCATTTCAAGGTAACGTTCGAGTATATTTTTACACTCAGCGTGCGCATCGGGGTTTTCTTTGCACGCTTGAATACTCACAACTGCATCTACTATTTCCTTGTGTTCCGGAACCGCAAATTCATTAACCGATAAAGAAAAAATTAACTCTAGAACCGTCATTGCTGGTACCTCTCACGTACAGTATAAGTATGCCTCAAAAATACATGTTCTCAAATCAATAATATAACCAAAACATATAGACTAATATCTATGTGTCGTGCGCGCCATTATCAAACTAAACCTAACAAAATCAATGGTTTTAAAGAGATCGTGTATTTATACCTGATAAACACAAATTTAGTGGTAAGAGTTTCTAATGGATATGAAATGAGTACCAATCAATATTTCAGACATGATTGATTGACAATCATCAATGAATAATTCGCTTCAATCAGGCCACACACGTCGCACAGTCTGATATGGATCCACGGATAATTTTTGAGTATCGTTTGATGTTGTTTTCGTTACGGTATTCTTCTTTTTTTTCTTTATCGGCATCTCATCCTGAGGTATGTTATTTTGCTTTGTATCAGCGCCCTCATTTTTCTTATCCGAACCCTCTTTGGTCATTCGCATAGATTCCATTAGTTTCTGTTTTGCTTTGTCAGTGTTACTCATATCTTAATTACCTCATGAATAAGTTCATCGATTTCTCTCGCAGCATCAATACCACGACGCCCCATTTCAAAAACGTTCCTGCCTTCCAGTGCACTATTTCTAAAAATTGCCCGTCTATGTAAAGCCGTATTTGCCACGGGCAGTCCAATTTCAGAAAGCGCATCACGCACCAGTCGAGATAATGTGGTACGTGTTTCCAGTTGGTTGATAACTAAAACAGCACGTAAGCCCGTATTAGATTCACGAGCATGTTGAATTGCTTTTTCAGTGTGCACTGTCGCCCATAAATCCACGGGGGAGGGTTGTACAGGAATCAATGCCAAATCGCAGATTTCTAATACCCTGGTCGTTTGTGATGCATGCACTGATGGAGGACAATCTACAACCACATAATCGTATTGTTGAGAAAGTTCGGTTAACTGATTGCTCAGTTCATCGCCCAGATTATCGCCCATATTATCGCCCAGGTTATCGCCCAGGTTATCGCCCAGGTTATCGCCCAGATTATCATTGGCCTCAAGCACCGTCATTGGCATACTGGCGCCAGTGAAAACATTCCATTGTATAGCCGAACCCTGTGGGTCAGCATCAACCACAACAACACGTGCCTGTTTTGCAAGCCCGGCCGCAAGATTGATAGACAATGTTGTCTTACCTGCGCCACCCTTGTTGCCTACCAATGCAATAACAGGCATCGTTCACTAACCTCAATTTTCTTTTAGGTTAAATAATTTATCGAGCTCTTGTGCAAAATGATGATGAACATCACTTAGTTCTTCACTGCCTTCATCAGCATAAATGGTGATATTGGCATAATCTTTACCAAAGCCCATGTCTGGAAATAAATCTTCACGCTCTGATAATTCAGCTGCACTTTCAAGAAAATCACGAAGTGTGCTGTACTCATCAAATAAGTAACGCCGTTCAAGTCGTGCAGGTTTATTACGTTCTTGCCATTGATCACTCATTTCAAATCTCCATTAATAAGTCATATTTTAGATGGATGTTTGTTTCAGCTTCTGAAGCCATAATGATAAATCAGCAGCATGTGCTTTTTCTTCATTAAGAAGCGCCTCAAAAAACAGACGGTTATCATAATCAGCAATACTTGCACAATAATTTGTTGCATTGTCGTATAAACCAATCAGTTCATTCTCAAACGCATAATTATGCTGTAATAATTCTTGCAGGTTTTGTCCAAGTTTAACCGGACGTAACTGCGAAGCATTGGGTGCTACACCAAGTGCTAACATTCGACTAATAATTCGTTCAGCATGCCCCATTTCTTCACGAGACTCTTCACGAAACTTATCGGCAACATCGGTCAAACCCCAGGAGGTGACAAGCATTGACTGAGTACTATATAACTGTACTGCAGAGAGCTCAAGACTCAGGGCTCGGCCGAGGTAGCCTAATACGCGTTCATCAGTGTTGATTTGAAACATCTGTACGTCGTCTTATTAGTCAACAAACAGTTATTAACTGCCTGAAGCAGTTTTGCCTGTTATGTCAATCACAGTTTCAACTTCATTGTGAGGACGAGCAATAATGTGCGCCGCAACCAGACCGTCACCAACGCGTTCGCATGCATCAGCACCCGCACGAACCGCTGCATTAACCGCACCCGTTTCACCACGAACTAATACTGTTACATAACCGCCGCCAACAAATTCACGTCCTACAAGATGAACTTCTGCCGCTTTAGTCATCGCATCAGCTGCTTCAATGGCAGGAACTAACCCGCGTGTTTCAATCATTCCAAGCGCAATACCGTAGTTATCTTTGGCCATGGTCTGTTTCTCCTAAAATTTTAACTGCATAATAAAACTAATTTAAGCTGTTTTACCCGTAGGTAAAACAGGCTCAACTTCTTTGTGTGGACGCGCAATAATGTGAGCAGCAACTAAGCCATCACCTACACGTTCACATGCATCAGCACCGGCACGAACAGCCGCGTTAACCGCACCCGTTTCACCACGAACTAATACCGTTACATAACCGCCACCAACAAATTCACGGCCAATCATGCGCACTTCTGCTGCTTTAGTCATCGCATCAGCTGCTTCAATGGCAGGAACTAGCCCGCGTGTTTCAATCATACCTAGAGCAATACCATAATTATCATTGGCCATGATCTGTTTCTCCTATAAATTTAACTGAATAATAAAATTACTTTAAGCTATTTTACCCGTAGGTAAAACAGGCTCAACTTCTTTGTGTGGACGCGCAATAATGTGAGCAGCGACTAAGCCATCACCTACACGTTCACATGCATCAGCACCGGCACGAACAGCCGCGTTAACCGCACCCGTTTCTCCACGAACTAATACTGTTACATAACCGCCGCCAACAAACTCACGTCCGATCATGCGTACTTCTGCTGCTTTAGTCATCGCATCGGCAGCTTCAATTGCAGGCACTAAGCCGCGAGTTTCGATCATACCTAAGGCAATACCATAGTTGTCATTAGCCATCTTAATACTCTCCTAATTTTAAAGTCGTAGACTTAGTTGTTTCAAATTTAAATTAAAGCCACTTAAGTCAGGTATTTAAACCAGCACTTTTGTAACCGTTATTCGGTTTACTGATCGAAATCAGCATCCCAGAAATCTATAATGCCCGCGACAGTCAGATCAGTTAAAATCCGAAAATCACATGCCGCATATCTTGCAGCTGATCCACTTGATGTGAATACCCAGTTACCTTCATTGGCACCTACAGGGTCTACCGCTACCACTTTATTACCTGTCTGATCTCTCAACACACGTAAACTAATATCTCTTAAACCATCAACACGACGCGTACATACCAATGGTTTTTCAACTTGCATAATTTCCATCGTCAGTGCCTATACCGAACTTTCGGATTCCCAGTGATCAATAATTCCGACAATAGTCAAATCACTCGGATATTCTTTACTACCTGCAGCTTCACGCGCTGCCGAGCTACCGACACAAATTACCCAGTCACCGGGTATACAACCAACCGCATCAACAGCGACTGCAATTGCACTACCATCTTTAACCACTTGCAGGTGTTTATGTTCCATACCCGGTATGCGGTTTGTTGAAACTAAGGGTTTCATTACCTGACAGATTTTCATTAGTGACCACCTGTAACGTTTGTTTTTACGGAACAATCGAGTATCTCAATTTGCCCAGCACTATTTATGTCACGCACAACTTGTAATGTGTGCAACAGACCACGATCTGTAAGATCACTGTAACGGTTATGCAATGCACTCGATACGCGTTGGCAATGTTCTTCAGCACGTTCACGTGCACCAGGTACATTACCGTGATAGTCGTAACGAACAACTATCGGTACTGGCAGCCCTTGCGAAACATTTAAACCAGTAAAAATACTTATACCTACATCTAAATCTGCGGCAGCTTCTTCAACCGTATTTAGATAAGAAAAAAATGTCAGGTTACGTAACTGTATTTCTTCAAAACCAATACCTGCACCAATAAAACGTTCTGCATGTCCTATGTCGCTATAACAACCACCATAGTAGCCGCGCACATATTCCACCTGTGACATATTATTTTTCAGCAGGTATGACATAAAACGTGCCATACCCTCTGTTAGTGCATTACCACCTTTGTCTTTAATATGATCAGCTATCCACTGTTCTGCATCATTCGCACTCATGCGAGCTGTCGTATCAAACACTTGTAAACTATCAACATAGTTTTCTAAATTAATTTCGCCATTCTCATCTAACATGTGAATGCGAATACCATCTGTATCTGTGTCCATACCGATTAGTAAACAATCGATAGAAGCACCGCAGCAATGTGTGTTTTCGACTGCTTGCTTAAAACCTGTTAAACGCTCTAAACCACCTTCTGCTGCTTTTTTAGTATCTGAACCGTGTGCAGCACAGCCTTGATGACCTGGATCAACAGAACTGTGGTGATAAACTACCGTCTTCAAATAACGTGTCGCTGCATCTGCCGTATTAGGTTTACCTTCACGAAAGCGCAGCAGTTCTGTTTTTACCCATTTCTCAAGACTGTCTTCAATGTCAAACATTGCACCAGCATAAGAACGGCGGCGTACTTCTTTGTATGGCATGCGTAATACATAACGAATAACATGTGCCAGGCGACCATCTGCACAAGGTGATACATCAACCATGTGAAAACCGCATTCCTGAATAAAATTCTGGAAGCTTGCGTCATTATTATTTTGCCCCATGCTTTTATGACCCATCCCAATATGCGCCAAGGGATCCCGTGTAAACACTTCATCGCAAAAACGATGGTAAGTTTCAAATACACTCCATGCGAATAAACTGCGCATATCCAGTTGATCAACCCAGGCATTATTTAATAGCAGGGCAGGCAATTCAAAACCCAATTGCGTGCGTGCTAATTGTTGCGCCTGTTGTTCAAAATTTGTTTCATGTTGCAACGCTGAGATTTTTTTCAACGTTGGAACGATGTTATCAAACGATTCTCTTACGCTACTTTCATACGCATATAACTGCGTATTTTCCTGTGCATTGGTTAAACCATGCGAAACTTTCATGGACGCAGCATTGGCATTCATTGACGCACCCGTCGAATAATTCGACGCTACTTGATGCGCTGCCTTCATCGCTCTATCACCAGGTCGACCAAATGGGGTCGATACCTGGTTCAAGTTGCGTGAAGTTTGTTGCTTGCTGCGACTGTTCAACATAATTCTCTTGTCTCGTGATTAATCTCGGATGACTCCTCGATTATCCGCGCGCTCCTCCAGAATAAGTAATTAAAGAACCTTTATCAGTATTACCACTACCGCCTGTAACCTTGCTATTAGGTATGGCTATTTCTTCATTACGTTTTTGTGCAATCGCTGCCATTTCTTTCATGGCATCCATCGAGTTATTCGCTCGTATAGTTGGATTACGTTTTATGGATGACATACCTTCAGTACCCGTAACATTTTTACCTCGACCCCAGTCATCACCCGTAATATTTAAACCCGTATCCTGGCCTTCACCTGATATACGTGTCTTTTCTCTTCCATCAACCTGGCCATCAACATGAGCAACAGGTTCTGGTCGCATTTCAGTAGCGTTAACATTGCCTTTACCAAAACGTGCATCTTCAGTACCGGTTACTTTGCCTGTTGCCATACCAAATGGACCTGTTATATGGCTTTGTGCATTTTGTTTTCCTGTAACACCCGTCGAACCTGTTGCAGCTGCTGCACCACCTGTTGGCGTGTTAACACTAAATTGTTGTCCAACAGCATTACCACCAATCGCTTGTGGAAAATCAGGGCTTGCTGAGGTTGCCGGCGTTGCCGGACATGCATCAGCAAACTGATCAGCACCAATGTAAGGTGTACCTGAAACCTGTTCACATGCACCTTTATCTGCGCCTGTCATTACTCCACCAACACCGGGCTGAAGGCCTGTTAATGGCATCGCTGGGGTACTTCTTAATTCTCTATTGCGTGTACTCACCAGCGCTACGTCTTCAGCCTGGCAAAAATTTTCTGACTGCTCCGCACCACCGTAAGGTGTACCTGTTACAGCTTTACAGCTACCTGGTTCATTACCCGTTACCTGATCTGAACGACCTGTCATGGTACCTGTTACAGATAAGCCTTTACCTGTTGTGGAAACACCCACTTTCCTGTCTGTTGGTGCTTCAGCCGTTGCACTACAAAAACCGTTGTACTGTTCTTGTCCTACATAATCATCACCCGTAACGTTTCGACAGCTACCTGCTTCATCACCTGTCATACGCTCACGTCGACCAACCGTGGTGCCAGTTACACTGCCGCCACGTAATGTTGTACTCACGCCAACTTTAGCGGGTGCATTTCCAATTTCTTCTGGTTTCGTGTATTGCGTTCCGGTTAATGTGCGACTCATACCAGATTCATCACCTGTCATTTTTTCTGATCGCCCAACGTTATTTCCTGTAACCGCTTCGCCTTTCATTGTTTCAGCCATTGAAAATTTGCGCGGTGATTTTTTTGCAAATTCACCACAGTAAGCCTGTGATTGTTCTGCACTAATATACTCATCACCCGTTACACTCTTACATGTACCCGCTTCATTACCGGTTACATTTTTACCGCGACCGACACGGTCACCACTAACAGCGTTGCCATGAGATGTTGTTGTTACATTAACTTTTCGTGCAGTTGATGGTGCCGCTTCGGTTTGACAAAATTCACGGAAAACATCAGCACCCATGTACTCTGTACCCGTAACATCGCGACACGTACTTGCCTCATCACCGGTTACACTTTGACTACGACCAACCATCGTTCCTGTCAACGTTTGTCCTTGCACAGTTTCACTTTCTCCAACTTTCCAGGGAGCATCTTTCGCTGCACCATTGTCTGATTTATTTGATCTTTTACGACCACAAGGCTCAGATTTTTTCTGACCTGATTTACCTTTGCTACTACGTGATTCGCGTAAGGTTTTAGCAAGCTCTCTACTTGATATTCCGGGGTTTGCTGCTCTTGCCGTTTGTGCTGCAGTAAAACCATTAGCATTAATACCCGCCTTTCCTCGAACTGAAGTAGCTTCACGTCTGGCCAGCGAAGCAACACGTGCAGCGCTACGCGCAACCGTTTGCCTTTGCTTGTTAGGTATAATCCTGCTTTTATTAACTGCTTTTAAATCTCTTGGTTTATCACCACATGTAGCTTTAGTGCCATTACAGCCACAACCACAATCTGCAGTCGATTTATCTTCCACTGCAGTTGCATCATGTTGAGCTGTCTGTGATGCTGCAGATGAGGCATTTATGGCAGGTGCAGAACGTATACGATCCTTAACAGCAAGCCCAGATTTACCACTGCTTGACATTGCATCACGGCGAGCACGTGATGCCGACCGCCCCGTCAAAGACGAAGCCTGTGCCGGTGTATTTACCACAACAGTGGTAATTTTTTTGGTTTGCGAAGTACTCGCTACTTTTCCGCTGGTCAGCGCCGCTTTACCCATCGTGGTTAAAGCACGTCGCCTTTCCAGTGAAGCTTCACGTGCACTTATACTTTTTGCTGTTTGTGCCATTGTTAACCCCATCGCATCATCATGTTTGTGATTGCCAAAATTTACTTATTAATACGGCGTGAAAAACACGCTTTAAACTCGACCTTCACGTACTACAAAGGCTGAACCCTGACTTTGGGTATAGTTATCGTAACCAAGTAAACGAATATGGTGATCTGGATAAGCTCTGCCACACGCTTCTAACTCATCAACAACTTTACCTAAGTCGCGCTCGCCAAAAAACGGTAGCTTCCACATTGTCCAGTAATGATTGCTTGAAGCATTTGGATGCTCATGCTCAATCGCAGGCGTCCAGTTATTCGCAATGATGTACGCAATCTGTGCGTGAATCTCTTCTTGTGTCAACTTTGGTAAAAAGCCAAAAGTTTCCAATGTTTGGGCAGTTTGAAAATCACCCTCGGTATAATTATTTGACATGTTTGTATCCTCGTAATCTTTATCTTGTTCACTAGTTTTTATATAACTGGGCTAGGTTTTAAAACCACGCCCAATTTATCAACGGCTTTAAATGTCAAGCTTGTCAACAGTCTCAAACTCAAACTTAATTTCTTTCCATGTTTCCATTGCAATTGCCAGCTCAGGACTGGTACGAGCTGCCGCACCAAGAATGTCACGTGCTTCACGTTCAAGTTCACGACCTTCGTTACGCGCCTTAACACAGGCTTCCAACGCAACACGGTTAGCGGCTGCACCCGCTGCATTACCCCATGGGTGACCTTGAGTACCACCACCAAACTGAAGTACTGAATCATCACCAAAGATGTTAAGGAGTGCAGGCATATGCCAAACGTGTATACCACCAGATGCAACTGCGAATACACCAGGCATTGAACCCCAGTCCTGATCGAAGAACACACCACGTGAACGATCTTCAGGAACAAATGATTCACGTAGTTGATCTACAAAACCAAGTGTTGAATTACGGTCACCTTCCAGCTTGCCTACAACCGTACCTGTGTGAAGGTGATCACCACCAGACAGACGTAAACATTTAGCTAAAACGCGGAAGTGGATACCGTGCTTCGGATGACGATCGATAACCGCATGCATTGCACGATGCACGTGTAATAACATGCTATTTTTACGACAGTAATTTGCCAGACCCGTATTCGCTGTAAAGCCACCGGTCAGGAAATCATGCATGATAATTGGCATCCCTAATTCTTTAGCGAATTGGGCGCGCTCATACATATCTTCAGGGGTAGCCGCGGTTACGTTCAGGTAATGACCTTTACGCTCGCCTGTTTCCATTTCTGCTTTTCTGATTGCTTCAGCAACAAATTCAAAACGATCACGCCAGCGCATAAAGGGTTGAGAGTTTACGTTCTCATCATCTTTAGTTAAGTCCAGACCACCACGTAAACATTCATAAACTGCACGTCCATAGTTTTTAGCGGATAGACCCAGTTTTGGTTTGATTGTCGCGCCAAGTAATGGACGACCATATTTATTCAGACGATCACGCTCAACCTGGATACCCGCTGGTGGGCCACCACACGTTTTAATGAAAGCCATTGGGAAACGAATATCTTCTAAACGCAGATGCTTAAGCGCTTTAAAGCCGAATACGTTACCAACCAGTGAAGTCAGTACATTTACAATCGAGCCCTCTTCAAACAAATCAAGCGGATAAGCAATAAATGTATAGAATGATTCAGAATCACCGGGTACATCTTCGATGCGATAAGCACGGCCTTTGTAATATTCCATATCCGTCAAAAACTCTGACCAAACCGTACTCCAGGTTCCTGTTGAACTTTCTGCTGCTACAGCAGCAGCAACTTCTTCACGGGGAACACCGGGCTGCCCAGTAACCTTGAAACATGCCAAAAGGTCTGTATCAAGTGGCGCATAATCTGGTGTCCAATATTTTTCGCGGTATTCCTTAACACCCGCTTCATAAGCTTTCTCTGACATTTTCTACTCCTGTCTCGTTTTAGTTACTAAAAATATTCGTTACATAATTAACTGTGGTAAATAATATGATAAGACCCATGGATTGTTCCAATTGATATTTTATTGATAATTCATAGCCTTAAATCTATGTATCAAAATTTGATCCAATCTATGCACTTAAACACTCATTAAAGTTATTCAATCTAGAGCGTAATAAAATATAGCTTCACACTAAAAACTGTTGCCCTCTATTACGCGCGGGTTAAAAATGCAAAACTTCATATAAATATATGTAAAATTATTTACGCATTAATCACGGATTAATTTAATGTAATAAGCTTAATATAACTAATTGAAATATCATTTGTGTTTGATAGATAACTATCTATATTGTTATAAAAAACACTGAATTATTGTTACAGTAAGAATAACGTTTCCACTTGAATAATGGTTTAATAACAGGCATGAAAGTTATTTATATGATTTTATTAAGAGGCTAACAATATAAAAACGGGTATTGTTTTGTGCTCAAGATCGCAGTGGAAAAGCAGGAAACACACAGTGGGACTGATTGCTCATTTGGGTGTTGCCTATGAAACTCATATCATCACTGACCAACAAAAAAGGCGTATTTACCTGGAGTTATCGCTTTTAAAACAGAGGTGCCCGTACTGGGTATACAAATAAATAATCCAACCTGATAGAAAAAAATTGTGATTAAATTCAGATAACAACAAAATAAACGCTATTAGGAAACTTAATGCTGGAGCAGAAGGTGCAGCCAATGCCGATTTTTTTGCAACAGATGTACTCGCTAATAAACATCCACGGATCTGTGAAAATATAATGAATTACCGTAACCAGAATGCGTTAAAAATAGATTTACAAAAAAATATATTTAACCATTAAATATTTAACGCTTGTAATTTTTAACGCTTGTAATTTTTATCACGCAGCTAAAATGTTGCGTAGTTGTCGGGTTTTTTCCAGCATACGATAAGTTGAACGGTTATTGTTGTAGCGAGTGACTTCATGCAAACTAACCCATAACACTTGATGTGATTCATCATTACCAGGCACTACTAAGGTATCATCTATTTCCACCAGAAATCTGATATCAATATGTTTATGTTGTGGCTCATTTCCCATAGCTGGAATATTATGTATATCAACATCAAATACACTTAAATCTAATAAATTTACCTGTGATACATCTATTCCCGTTTCTTCTGATGTTTCACGAAGTGCAACACGGACAATGTCTGCATCCCCATCGGCATGGCCACCAGGTTGAAACCATTGATCATGTTTCTTATGGTGCATCATTAAGATTCGATTACGATCTGGACTTATAACCCATGCTGATCCAGTAACATGTACAGGCCATAGTTCACGATAGAAACAATCTTCATGCTGCTCGATATATGCGACTGCACGTTGAACATAACCTGACTCATCCATAAAACGCGTATGGTGATCTCTTAATAAATTTAAAAGTTCCTGTCGATGCATTAACTATGTCCTTGAAGGATTCTGTAACGCTCTGATCGCTGCGGCTGCGGCTTCTTCAACATCCCCTTCTTTCCCAGATATTGTTAAGCGACCATAAGCACCAACAGCACGCACATCAACCAATGTAATATTGGCTGCTTTCTCTGCCTGATTAGCCGCATAGACGATATAACCGGCTGGCTGAGCTTCGAGAATAAACATGCTTTCACCCGGTAATATCATTGAACCACCTCGGTGTTGACGGTTAATCAAAACAGCGTGTTCTGCTGTCATACCATGGATAATATCACTCCATTCAATGTCACAATGTTCACGATCGTTAACATCCGCATCTATATGCGATAACAATATTCTGCCTGACTCAATCACATCACTTTGATCTCTGTGATGTATAACCATTGAACCATAAGCACGCTCAACAATTTGTTGCGTCAATTTCACCTGGGATGCTTTTAATGCAATATCGGTTACGCGATGAATTGCCATACCTGGTGAAACTTCAACCCACAGACAGGCATCCCCCGGTACTGGAGGAAAACCCTGCGACACAGAAGCCATGTATTCAGCTAACTGCGGCTGTAATGAATCGATATAAACATATGTTTTAAGTTTTACCATGTGTTATTCACTATTTTCTTTTGTATTTACATATCCAAAAGATAGATACCTGTATTTCTTACAGAAAATATTAAAAAATTCCATAGTTTTATACAAGTAAATATTAATTAGATAATCGATAGACTATCGTCTATCAATCAATGAAAGCAGGCATATATGTAATATATAAATATAACTTAAGTTATATTTTTTCTTCAATAACCTGTTTGGAAAGCACCTGAGGATAATATGACATCATGAAATCTATGCTGATGTGACTTAATATGTAATCGAGATAACAGATAATAATTTTCTTAAAATTTAATGAAACTTAAGAAGATCACTTTATCAGACAACTCATTAGCCTTAAGAAATTTTAATTATTTTTGCTTAAATCAGGAAATAAATTATCGTCACGATTAAGTTATTTACTGCTCTGCTAATATTTTTGGCTTATTTTCCACCGCATCATAGGCAGGGATAATAACCTCCTTGGGATCTATGGTTTTATTTAACACATTAGAACTGTTATCCCTGGCTGATATATCTCTGGCTGATATATCTCTGTCTGATATACCCCTGTCTGATATATTCCGAGTTGATTTATCTCTGGATTTCCCAGACAACACCTGGCTTTTACTATGCGATGAAAGCATTTCACCACTATGTTCATAAGAGAATGCAGCAAATGCTTTTTTTATATTTTCTAGTAGGCTCTCTTGTCTTTTTTCCATTGCATACCTCAGTATCAATATTCACTATATTTACGACAATGAATTCTACAGAGATTATGGCTTTTATTTAAATTGATATAGCCAATGCTTGCCATTGATAACTATCTATACACGGTATAATTAAAAAAATCATAGATAACCTGGTAGATTTATCTGTCAACTCATTTATAAATTGCAATGGTTTATATTGGATATATCAATGACTTAATATTTCAACAGCCTGTAAAGCAGAACTATGTGACTAAAAGTAATTAGGTTATGAAAATTTCACAAGAGACATCTTTATTTAACTTTTTACGACTTGAGTCTGCTGCCGGCATAGTACTTATGTTTGCCGCTGTACTTGCCATCATATTGGCAAATTCACCACTACAAATTTATTACACTTTATTAATTGACACGCCCGTCGAAATAAAAATTGGTGCGCTGGAAATTGCAAAGCCTCTTTTACTCTGGGTGAATGATGGTTTAATGGTCGTATTTTTCTTCATGATTGGTCTTGAACTGAAAAGAGAATTTATTGAAGGCGAATTATCTAATAGAAGAAATATCATTCTACCTGGGTTTGGTGCGCTAGGTGGTATGTTTGTCCCTGCCTTAATTTTTATATACGTCAATTATGATAATGATACTGCATTACAAGGCTGGGCAATTCCGACGGCAACAGATATTGCTTTTGCACTCGGTGTACTAAGTCTGTTGGGATCAAGAGTGCCTACCAGTTTAAAAGTTTTCCTTACTTCATTAGCTATTTTTGATGATATTGGTGCCATTATCATCATCGCTATTTTCTATACTGCAAAGATATCTTTGACTTCACTGATCGTGGTTGCCTGCTGTTTGCCCATTCTTTTCTGGATAAATAAACGAAACCCTGCATCGACAAGTGTTTATATAATGGTTGGTGTTATTATGTGGGTCACCATGCTTAAATCAGGCGTGCATGCAACTTTAGTCGGTATTATCCTGGCCATGTTTATCCCTATGCGTTCAAAAACCGATTCAAGTTACTCTCCATTGAAGCGTATGGAACGTGATCTATATTCACTTGTTGCTTTTTTTGTTCTACCCGTATTTGCCTTTGCAAATGCGGGTGTTGATTTTACTGGGGTAGGCACAGAACAACTCCTTCATAGTGTGCCATTAGGCATTGCACTTGGCTTGTTAATCGGCAAGCAAGTAGGCGTTTTTGGATTTTGCTGGCTGGCAATAAAATTTAAGTTTACCCGGTTGCCTGGTGATATGTCCTGGATGTCATTGTATGGCACAGCAGCACTTTGTGGCATTGGTTTTACTATGAGTTTATTCGTCGGCACACTTGCATTTGAAGAAACAAGTGTTAACTTTCTATTTGATGAATGACTAGGGATTTTACTCGGTTCATTAGCTTCAGGCGTTATCGGTTATCATGTATTAAGAAAAAGTTTACCTTGATAGAAGTGACTTTGGGGCTATACGTAACTACTTACTCATTTCAGCAGAGCAATAAATTTTGTCTCTAATCATGTTCAATATCAAAAGATAATATTGAATGAAAAAATCGCAGACATTCATTATAAAAATAAAAAAGTTTAACTTGTATCAAACCCTTTCCTTAATTATGGGTGCCTGAATTAGCCTGCATCAGATTAGTCTTCCTGACTGTTTTTATCTCCCCTTAATCTCTCACGAAATTTATTTTTGGCATATAATTGCATATCTTCAACTACATCGCTTTCATCAATAATTTCACGGCCCAGCAGAGTTTCAATCGCATCCTCTAAAGTTACAATTCCTGCGGTTTGGCCAAACTCATCTTCAACCAGAAATAAATGTGCATTATTTTTAATAAAGGTATCGAGTAATTGCTGCACGGGTAACTTTTCTGAAACGCGAATAACAGGCTTCACATACTGACTTATTTTTTCATTGCCGTTCCCGGCACGTTCTGCTTCGTAAAGGTCACGTTTAATAACTTTACCAATAGTATCATCACGATTATCTCGATAAACTGGAATTCGACTGAATTGTCTGGTTTCAGGCAGATCAAGCGCTTCACTAATAGTGAGATTCATATCCAGCATATGTACAACACTGCGCGGAGTTAATACCTGTTCGGTTCGGATTTCACGCAGACTGAGCATATTCGACAGGTATTCATTTTCCTGTTTGAACAGCGTGCCATCCTTATGCCCGAGAGAAGCCAGTGCAATAATTTCCTCACGCGTAATTTCATTCACTGATGAACTATTAAATAATTTGGTCAGGCGAGTTGATAACCAGACCAGAGGATAAACCAGTTTAACCAACCAGCTGATGACAAAAGAAGCGGGTATGGCGAGATTACGCCAGAAAGTTGCACCCAGTGTTTTTGGAATAATTTCCGAAAAGTACAGTATTGCAAGGGTGAGTAACACGGCAATCAAAATTTCCCACTCAGCACCAAATATCTGCATCGCCTGGGAACCGACGCCTGCTGCCCCTATGGTATGCGCAAATGTATTGAGAATAAGAATGCTGGCAAGTGATTCGTCCAGTCTATCCTTAACTTTGGTCAGTTGCCTTGCGGCTCGTGGCCTCTGCGCTACAGTTTGAGCCACATAACTTGGAGTAATGGAGAGCAGGACGGCTTCAAGAACGGAACACAGAAAGGAAACACCTATTGCAATAGCAAGATAGATAAGCAGCAATGTCATAAATTGTGAGCCTGATTATGGTACCCGAAAGACACTGTAGCGATAAATTCTCAGTGTATTTTCTGTGAATAAAATATTATTAACTCAAGGGCACCTCTAAAATAGAAAACCACTATCTCTGTGCAAAATCTGAAAAACTATATTCTCACACAAGCAGCATTAATTCTACCTCATGATCACTCTGTAAACATAAGATCATGCAACACAGGTTTTGTTTTCAATAGCCCTGTTAATCGTCCTGGTTTGCTGCTTCATAAGATCAACAATTGCATACACGCCCACGTGACGATTCGGCGACAGGTTTTCATCAAGCTGCAGTCGCTCGAAGAATTCATCAACGTCCAGCATTTCAATTTCATTCACGGAGCGGTTATCTGTGAGCTCTATCAGAAGCGCCAGAACACCTTTTATAATGCTGGTATCACAGTCACCTGTAAAATTGACACTATTGTCAGCCTGATTTCTGTGCGCCGAAACCCATACCTGTGACATACAGCCTTTTACCTTATTCGCTTCAGTTTTATCTGCGTCTGACATTGCGGGCATCTGTTCGCCCAGTTCTGTGAGATAAGCATAACGCTGATCCCAGTCTCCAAGCAGATCGAATATATCAACCATTTCATCGAGTGTAGTCATGATTGCCCCACCAAAAAATTAAACCGAAAACAACAAAATTAAACCGAAAAAGATTCACCACAACCGCACATTTCCTGAATATTCGGGTTAATAAAATCAAACCCCTGATTGAGTACGTTGCTCTTCTGGTAATCTAGCGTCATACCGTCAATATGCATCAAACTTTTTTTATCAACCACAACGGTAATGCCCTGAGTATCAAATGTGACGTCATCGTCATGAATTTCATCTGCATAATCGACTACATAGATAAAGCCGGTACAGCCGGATTTTTTTGTACCCAGGCGTAATCCAAGACCCTCGCTTCTTTGTTGAAGCATCTTGTTAACATGTTGTGCTGCAGATTCTGTTAATGTAATCGCCATAATATTATCTCCGATTAAAGTGCCTGTTATAAAAGACCGAGCGCAAGCCTGGCTTCATCACTCATCATCTCTCTGCTCCAGGGTGGATCCCACACCAGAGACACCGTTGCACGGTTAACGCCGTCCAGTGAACTGACCACTGACTCAACCTGGCCGGGCAAGGCTCCTGCAACAGGACACGCCGCAGCGGTTAATGTCATTTCAATAGACACGTCATTTTCATCATTAATATCAATTTTATAAATAAGCCCCAAGTCATAAATATTGACGGAAATTTCCGGATCAAAAATGCCGCGAATAGCCGTCACAATCTGAACATCTAGAGAATCATCCGGGTTTATTTCAAACGCGGGTTCCTTAAGCTGTAATGATGTTTCAGTAATATCTCGCTGAAAAACGACCGATTTAGTTACCATTATTCTGACTCTCAACTTGTAATGTTTTTTTCACAGCCTTGTTAAGATATTCCTGGATGCTGTCTATCTCAATGTTATTAATGATTTCACCGGCAAAACCCAGGCACAGCATCTTCTTCGCCATCTGTTCACTAATACCCCTTGAGCGCAGATAAAAAAGTTGTTCAGGCTCTAATTGCCCTATGCTTGTACCATGACTACATTTGACGTCATCTGCATAAATTTCAAGTTGCGGCTTGGAATCAATTTCGGCCTGACGGGTTAACATGAGATTTTTATTTGATAGATGTGCATCTGTTTTCTGTGCGTCTTTTGCAACGTATATCAAACCATCGAATATGGCTCTGCCTTTGCCGTACAATATGCCCTTGAAGTTTTCAGTGCTCGAACAGTTTGGCACATCGTGACGGATGTTCAGATGAAAATCCTGCGTCTGGCCATCTCCCGCCACGCCGCCCACCATATATAAACCATTCAAATGACAGGCTGCAAATTCCGCTTTAAACTCGACATTAAATTCAGTTCTGGACCATGCCCCCCCTAATGAAATGCTGGTGTTGTTATAAATACTGGATGCCTGTTGTGAGAGAAATATACTGCCCAGATGATAAGCGGCAGGGCTCTCTTCCTGCAGGCGATAATGCTGCAGATTCGCATTTTCTTCGAGCACCACTTCAGTCAGATTATTATTCAGGTAATGCGAATCACCGGTACTAATATAACGTTCTATAAGTGTTGCAGAAGCGGCCTTGCCAAGCACGCACAAATTTCTTGGCTGAATAAGCAGCGCATCATCAGCACTTAAGCTGACATTAATCACCTCAATCGGTTTTTCGAGTTTAACGCCATCGTCTATTTGCAAAAACAGACCATCATTTATCAGCGCCGTATTCAATGCAGAAAAAACATGCTGATAATGGCTTGCGGCATGTCCGAACCAGCTCGCCATTATATCCGCGTCTGTTTTTAGCGCATCACGCAGACTACCGAGTTTTACCCCCTGTGGCAGGTTCTGAATATTCGAAAGATGAGGCGCAAAACGTCCGTTAGTCAATACCAGACGGTAGGTATCTATATCCGTAATAAAGTGCTCATCGATATCCAGTTGCTGATTAGCGACAACCGCTTCATCAACCGGTGTGTACTGATTTTTAAACAGACTATCGATATTTGAATATTTCCACAGCTCCTGCTTGCGGTTGGGGCTGCCAGATTCCTTCAACTGCTCCTGCAACTGATGCTGCGCATTTTTGCGCATATCATTAAACCATTCGACCGGCTCAGCATCAGGAAGCTTCACAGTCTTCTCGATAATCTGCTTTAACCATTGTTCAGCGTCGTTTGTTTGTGTGTTCATGCGGCCACCTCAGGTTTCAACCAGTTATAACCTTTTTCTTCGAGCTCTAATGCCAGACTCTTGTCTCCCGATTTAACAATCTGTCCATCGGCCAGAACATGTACAAAATCGGGCTGAATATAGTCGAGCAGACGCTGGTAATGGGTCACCACGATCATGGCCCGATTTTCATTACGTAAAGCATTTACGCCTTGCGCAACAATTCGTAACGCATCGATATCGAGTCCGGAATCGGTTTCGTCGAGTATCGCCAGTTTGGGTTCTAACAACGCCATCTGCAGTATCTCGTTACGTTTCTTTTCACCACCGGAGAAACCGCAATTCACATCCCGCTTTAACAATTTTTCATCCAGGTTAACCATCGCTGCCGTTTGTTTTACGAGCTTCATAAAGGCAATCGAATCCAGTTCTTTCTCACCTCTTGCCGAGCGGATAGCATTTAGTGATTCTTTAAGGAAAACCATATTGTTTACACCAGGTAATTCAACCGGATATTGCATCGCAAGAAAGATGCCTCGGTGCGCACGTTCATCTATCGCAAGATCAAGTAAATTTTCATTTTCAAAATTCACCTGGCCTTGTGTCACATGATAACCTTCACGCCCAGAGAGAATATGCGACAGGGTACTTTTACCCGCACCATTAGGTCCCATAATGGCATGCACTTCACCTGCATTAACATTCAGGTTTAATCCTTTGAGTATTGGCTTACCTTCAACTTCTGCATGTAAATCTTTTATTGATAACATTTTTTAAACCTCTCGTTTATCCAACGGCCCCTTCAAGGGTGACATTAAGTAGCTTTCTTGCTTCAACGGCAAATTCCATTGGCAACTCGTTAAACACTTCCTTACAGAAACCATTCACAATCATGGACACTGCATCTTCTTCAGACAGTCCACGCTGCTGACAGTAGAACAGCTGGTCCTCACCAATTTTTGATGTGGTCGCCTCATGCTCAACTTTTGCTGTGGGGTTAGCCACCTCAATGTAGGGAAAAGTATGTGCGCCACACTTATCACCAATCAGTAATGAATCACACTGACTATAATTTCGCGCATTTTCTCCACGTTGCATCACCTTCACCAGACCACGGTAGGTATTCTGCCCCTGACCAGCGGAAATGCCTTTGGCAATAATCGTGCTCCTGCTATTTTCACCAATATGAATCATTTTGGTGCCGGTATCGGCCTGTTGTTTTCCACGGCTAACCGCAACCGAATAAAACTCACCAATCGAGTCCTTACCCGTCAGAATGCAACTGGGGTATTTCCAGGTAATCGCTGAACCGGTCTCTACCTGAGTCCATGAAATATGTGAGCGCTCTCCCAGGCAGACACCTCGTTTAGTCACAAAGTTATAAATCCCCCCGTTGCCTTCGGCATCGCCGGGATACCAGTTCTGCACGGTTGAATATTTTATTTTTGCATCCTTTTTTGCCACCAGTTCAACCACCGCTGCATGTAGCTGATTTTCATCACGCATCGGAGCGGTGCAACCTTCCAGATAGCTCACATGACTCTCATCTTCAGCAACAATCAGTGTTCGCTCAAACTGCCCGGTGTTGGCTTCGTTAATTCTGAAGTAGGTTGATAACTCCATAGGGCAACGCACACCACTGGGTATATAGACGAAGGTACCATCGGTAAATACGGCTGCATTCAGACAGGCAAAATAGTTATCCCTGTCGGGTACCACTGAGCCCAGATATTTTTTCACCAGCTCGGGATAATCTTGCACGGCTTCTGACATAGAACAGAAAATCACACCGGCATCCGCCAGCTTTTTACGGAATGTTGTCGCGACCGAAACACTGTCGAACACAGCATCCACCGCAATACCCGCAAGCGCCATCTGCTCTTCAATAGGAATACCCAGCTTGTTATAGGTATCGCGTATTTCAGGGTCAATTTCATCCAGACTTTTCGGTCCATCAGCGAAATTCTTTGGCGCTGAATAATACGATATAGCCTGAAAATCGATAGGTTTTATATCCAGCTTTGCCCAGTTTGGCGGTGTCATGCCAAGCCACTTCTTATAGGCAGACAGTCGCTTTTTCAGCATCCATTCGGGTTCATTCTTTTTAGACGAAATCAGCCTTATGACATCTTCATTAAGGCCGGGCGGAACCGTGTCTGATTCAATATTGGTTATAAAGCCATGCTCATATCCACTATCAATGAGTTTTTCTATTTCTTTTGGTGAAGCGCTCATACCCTGCATCCTCTGGTAATAATACCTGACTAAATTACTCAAGTATTTTATATGCCTTTTTTGGAAGAGTTTCAACGCCTTTATTTGTAGGTGTATACCTGACTAAATTACTAGGTTATTGGTCTATAGCCATTTGGTTATACCAATGAGACAAGTGCATAAGCCGCCAGTAAGTCCATGAGCTAATAAAATTATGGGCCGACAGCAATTGTGGTGATGCCAGATAATACTCGTATCCTTTTGTTTTTTATGACTTTATTGCTACTGTCTTTATATTCAGCCTATGCCAGGGCAGCGGGTCTGCACGGCTATATATTTCCACTTCGACTTATGAATAAACGGGGCCAGAATAAACCGGGTCAGAGCCAATGCCAGTAGTTAAGCTATATATTATTAAAAAAACAGGTTGCTCAGATTGTAGCTCCCCTCCTTTAGTAAAGAGGGGTTTGGGGAGATTTGGCTTTTTGTGCCATTCGGCTCAGAGCACAATTCTTTCTAATATAGGTGATTGTTAGTTTTGTTTTGATTTTAAATGAATGAGTTAGAGTTGCTTTGAATACCGCAGGAGACAAAGCAAAAAAAGGTCGACCACTACAAGTGCCTTATTTTTTGAGTATTGTCCCAAATAATCCAACGGCCAGGTAATTTGTCCCATCCCAGCTAATACCGTAAAGGTCGTTGTAGGTGCCTGTGATTTCTTCTACCCAGTTTGTGCCGTCAATACTGCTGGTAGTGACACCAATCTGCCCCACCGCCATAAACTCACTGCCGTTCCAGGTCACCGCATATAGGGTAGAAGACTCTGCATTTTGACGTACCCATGTTGCACCATCCGGGCTGGTTATAGCGCCTGAGCCAACCGCAACAAACAGGCTGCCATTCCAGACAATATCACGATATGAACCACTGTCTGGCAGGGTTTGCGGTGTCCACGTCACTGCATCTGGGCTGGTTAATATTGCACTGTTCCCGACAGCAACATATTGTGTGCCGTTCCAGCTGACCGCATGGAGTGACGTCGTAATCCCTGAGCTCTGGTTATTCCAGGTAGCACCATCAGCACTGGTTGAAATGAAACCGCCTGCACCGACAATAACAAACTGGTTATCAGCCCAGATAACATCATTAAGGGTATTAAAGCCGACAGAGTCTGCTATGAGTCCCTGCCAGGTGATTCCATCAGTACTGTAGTTGACTGCACCAAAACCGGCAACAGCGACATACCGACTACCGTTGCTGGTAATGGCATTATAACTCAGGGATGAACTCCGGGCAGACCAGTTTAAGCTGTCGGTGCTCGATAACTGGGTGGTATCCCCGACAGCGATATATTGTGAGCCATCCCAATGAATATCATAGAGTGTTTCATAGTTCGCTCCCTGAATAGTCCAGTCAATCGCATTGCTGCTCGTGAGCACTTTGCCGTAGATACCCGCTGCAATGTATTGCCCTGCATGATATTCAATGGTGTTAACAGAGGTGGTGGTGGGGGTGCTGGCCAGGGTCCAGCTAGTTGCATCAGCACTGGAAAAAATTTCACCTTCAAGTGTGGTGAGAACATATTGTGTTCCAGACCAGGTAATCGCTTTGAGTGTATTAACTTCAGTGAAACCGTCGAACGTCCAGTTGGTGCCATCTGTACTGATTAAAATAGTATTACCGGCACCGACAACAACGAACTGCGTGCCATTCCAGTGAATTTGGTGTAGTTTTGATGTACTGGTTGATGTTTTCTTTGACCAGGTTATCCCGTCAGTCGTCGTAAAAATAGCGCCTGTGTTACCTACAGCAACAACCAGGTTATCACTTTGTGTGATGGCATACAGGTGATCACTAACGGGGACTCTATTAATCCATGTAATGCCGTCATTACTGGTGACAATTTTGCCTGAGTTACCCACCACAATAAACTGAGTTCCGTCCCAGATGACATCGTTAAGGTCCTGAGTCGTAAAGATAGCGCGCCGTTGAGTCCATGTCGTGGTGTCAGGACTTGTTAGAATCGTTCCGCCATTGCCGACGACAACATAAAGTGATCCATTGGTCGCAGCGCCATTCAGGTCATAGAGAGTACCAGCGCTTTTTGTATTCCAGTCAGTTCCATTTACGCTGGTAATGATAGTGCCCTTTTTGCCCGTCGCAATATACTGTGTGCCTACCCAGCGAATAAAGTTAATCTGATTTGATTGAGGGGCTGGATTAATGGTTTGCCAGCTGGAAGACTGGGTCGTTTGTTCCTGCGTTGAAAGAAAACTCTCGCCAGATGTATTAGACGCACTCACTTTATATTTATACGTTTTACCGGGTAATAAACCCGTATGGGTAATTTGTGTGTTTGCGCCAGCGTCGATTACATTATCGGAGCTGAGTACATTGCCCTGGCCCGTTTTCCAGTAAACCGTGTAGGTATCAGCAATGGTCACGCTGTTCCAGCTTAATGTGATTTCACCACTGCCATTTGTAATAATTAAATTTTGGGGAGAGGTGGGCACACCAACCGGCGTTGATGCAGGCGCTGCGGAAGCAACAGCGGACAGATCGCTTTCACCTGCTGTATTTGTAGCTGCAATTCTATAGTAATAGGTCAGCCCATTGGATAAACCGCTATGAGTGATTTGAGTGTTTGCCTGCGCATCGATAAAGGTATCATTTGAAGAGACATTGCCGTTGGTATTCCAGTATACCTTGTAAGATGCTGCGTTCGTAACAGAGTCCCATGAAACGGTCACTTGTGTGTCGCCTGATAATGCCTGTGTGTTTAAGGGAATAGCAGGCGCTGTAGCGGGTGGAGTGGTTGCATTCGGTGAAGCAGAAAACTCAGCTGTTAAGTTGCTCATATCTCCAGCTTCAACTGTCTGGATTTTGTAATAGTAGGCCTGGCCATTCGTTAAGCCAGTATGAATATAACCAGGGCTATTAACAGATATTGGGGTAGATGAAGTGGAAACACCCGCGGCTGTGTCCCAATAGATGACATAGCTGTCAGCTGTAGCGACTGCATCCCAACTAAGGGTTATTTGTGTGTCAGCGGCTAAGAGTTGAACGTTACTCGCAACGGGAATAGTGGTTGTTGCCGGAGCGCTCCCTCCGCCGCCACCACAGGCCGTTAAATTCAAAAATATGATGAGAATTGTTGCAAGCGTGTAGCATTTTTTAAACTGTAACATTGGATTGATAACTCTATGTTTTGATATATATCGATTTGATATATCGAAATTTATGTGGTTGGCAATAAACCCAGAACCGGCTACCCATAATAACAAAAAAACAGAATTTATTTAAGTCTTTGTTTTTAATGGTGCCTTACGTTGGGTGTTCATTTTATTAATAAGTTAAGAGTTAAGTCATTAATATGAATAAAAATAGTCCAAATTTTTGTTATGCCTTCCCTTAGAAAAACGGGAGTATAGAGGTGGATATAATTATTGCCGATTACAAATAAAATTAATCTTGTTACTGAGGGGAATTTAAAAACTTCCAGGTTTTACGCTATAAATATAGAGTAAAAGCCTGATATGTTCTAAATCTCCCCGGTGTAATAAATATTTTTCCATCCTAAAAAATATTACTGTAACCCGTAAAAAATAACGGTTACCTATTGACTGCGAACGCTTCCCCTGAAACAGTCTTATACTTATCGCTTGACCCAGGTCAATGGCGGTAGTGAGACAAAGTTTATACTGAAAGTACTAACAAAATCGCGATAAAGTTGAAAGGAATTAATACCTGCAAATTAGAATAATGTTTTTAGGGGGATGTTATGTTTACTGCCGCGCTACGCACAATAAATAATCTGTCGTTTAAATCATTCACTGTATTACTCTCGATGTTTTTTTTCCTTGTTGCCTGTAGTAGCGATAACAACAATCAAAATAACATCAAGCGTAACGTAATGGATTCAGCTGGTGGTGTTACTGAATTCGTCCTGGATGATGGTAATAACACGACTCTCAAATTAACGTTTCCACCGGGCGCTGTACCTGATGGCACGGTAATCAGCATGAAAGTAATTACATCTACCCCCTCTGGAGACGCTCTGGAGTTGCTACCCGGTATGATTTTCGACTTCGGGCCGGATGGCATTGTTTTTGGTGCAGAAGTCGATTTGGAAATAACTTATGATCCAGCATCGCTTGGCATTAACCCGCCGGAAGACTTCCGACTCTTTACCGCCATCAATGGGCAGTGGAGCCTGTTGGAGACAACGATCGATCCCGTCTTGAATACGGCGAGCGTGCCGCTGAGCGGATTCAGTCTATATGCCATGGGTCTGCCGATTGAATCGGATCGACCCGTTACCACGGCAACGCCTGCGGGGGGTGTTTACACAGACTGCGTTCTGGTCGAACTCAGTTGTACTGATGGGGAAGGGGGTTCAGGCTGCCGCGATACCTTTTACCTGATAAACGAGGATTTTCCCACCAAGATCTATACGGGACAAGCGATACCACTGGAAGCCGATGCGACGCTGAAGTATTTCTCCAACGACATGATGTATAACCTGGAAGCCGTGCGCGAAGAAACCTATAGCATCAGCGACTGCGGAGGACTAAATCAACCACCGGTTAACACCACTGCCTTCAATTACATTAACAATGGTGACACGGAAACAGCTTCTCTTGGCTTATCACTGGCCATCTCAGCGACGGATGATAGCGGGGTTGCCGCCTATCTTGCTCAACCGGCAAGTCAACTACAGCCCGCAATCGATGATCCGGGCTGGGTAGACATTACACCCACAACGAGTTACTCGGACACGGTCAGTTACCTCTATCCTGACACCACCGTGGGCAGCAAAGGCGTACATGTCTATTTCAAGGACATTGATGACGCCATCTCCACTTACGTGTGGGATAGCATCGACTACGCGCCGTCTCCAAGTGGGCAGACTTACTTCATTGACTTCCAGACGACACCGAGTGGCAGTGTAATGTGTGACGGTGTGCGGATCTGTTCTGCAGGTTCAATCTTTGCACCCTGGGAAATTGCTTTTGATTTCACTGATTCAATTGGGGGTGGAACAGGGCTACCTTATATTCAACACACCTTTTCTGACCCCGACACGGACTACTACCTGACCAATGACAGAACCAGCATCAACCTGGGTGGTAGCGTACTGAGCGGTACCATTGTGATGAACTTCAGCGGAACTTCACGCCAGTTAGTGAGCTTCGAGTTGCAGTATCCAGGCGCAGCTAACCGTACTATTACGGCGTTTGCACCGGGCGGTAGCCCATTACCGGCAAGCGCCATCGGAATATCACCCAATGGTACGAACGGTTCACTCACAATAGAGGCCATTGCCATCAGTTCTGCAGGCGGCATCAGTGAGGTGCGCGTCAACGTAAATGGTTCTATGTATATCGATGACCTCGCCTATTAGACAAATAGGCGCTGAATATAGGATATGACTTTCCTTGTGTGTTAGACAGGGAGAGTGGCGTGCTTGTCAGCTAAAAGATAATATTGTCAGGTGTTTCTTATGCTCAGTACCGTCAAATTTATCAGTGCTATTAATAATGTTTAAGAAAAATTTAAGGGTCAACCTTTATAAGGGTCAACATTTAATGGCCAGGTCTTTCATTGTGCATATTTCTAACCAGTTATGATGAACAATGAAAGACCGTCGGCTGGAGACTATCGTTAGGCATCAACCTTATTCGAGACGCCATTCCCAACCGGATTGATGAGGGCGTGCGGGTAGTGCGGCTCGCGCTTTTGAAACGACAGAATAGAGGGGGTCTGAATCACCCCACCATCAATATTTATAGCCCGTCGAATGGTCTCATTTTGCTGCCAGCTATCACGGCCCGCCGCCACGGCTGTTAAATAGACAATGAGTGCCGCAGAGATTGAGCGCGATGCACTTTCCCAGAGATAGCTCGGAGTGTGATCCACAGCGTAGTAATCTGTAGTTCCATATTTGAACATCGGGCGCTTGAACGTGGTTGGTTTGGCAAAGAAGAATCCCATGCCCTCGTCACAACTAACATCTATAATCAAGCCGTTGGGCTTGAGGGATGAACTCTCCGCTTCGGTCACAAAATCGGTCGGATTCGCTGTTTCCTGAAACGTTCCGTTTACGATGATATCTGCTTCACTGATCAGCTCAGTCAACGGCCGCGTAGTTCCATCGTGTTCCACCACCACCATGCGCGCCTCGCCCTCATCACCCATCCGAATCCGAACATAGTGACAATCAAGCACCTCTTCGCGTACTTCGTGGTCGGGGCGTTGAATACAGATGGTGATATCTCTGAATCCATGCGCCTTGAGGGCGTAGATCGCCCCACGGCTGACGGCGCCAAAACCGAAAATGATGGTTTTGCGCTGGTTGCCATAATGACCATCGATACCCTTAAGTTGCAAGGCATGTATTACCCCGCAATAACCCGCCATTTCGTTATTCTTATAGAACGTGTGGCGGCCAACTTCTCCGTTAGGTCCCCAAACAAACATGTCCTCCAGGGCAATAAGCGTCAGTTTTCGATCGATTGCAGCCTGAGTGACATCCCGTTGCTGGACACAATGCACATAGCCCCAAAGTGTTCCGCCTTCGCGAAGTTCCTGTAAATCAGCCAATACAGGCTTGGCAATAATAACCGTGCCAATATCAGCCAGTAGCTCGTGGCGTGTGGCAGTGCCGCCCGTCTGAGCAGCAATTTCCGAGTCCGGGATATTGAATGGTGCGCCATAGCCTTCCTCAAATATCAGCTGGCGGCGAATGTCTTCAGGGATACGCAGCAAATGCTCTGGATGGATTGGAATCCTTCGCTCATCTGGTTTTTTGGAAGTCCCAATGACTCCCAGTGTTAATTTACTCATGCCGATTCTCTTTTAATTAAACAAATCAATACGTGTGACTTCATGAACGAATTTCAGCTTCGCCGATAGGCCTTGTTTTTTTCTGCTCTGGTCTATAATCTGTTCTGGTCTGTCGCAAGCGTTCCAGAGTTTCAGTAAAGTGAAACTTTGTACAAACGGCGGGTGTATCAAGCCTGGACATAATGGTTTCCCCAAATAGGGTGTCGACCTTCGTTCTACGTGGGTTAGCTGCATTGCAGCCCATTACAGCCAGTACCATAATATGAAGAAAGCGTAAACATTCATTAACAGGCTTGCAGATCGACATGACTCAATCTAATATACTTTTTATCGATATGGACGTCCACAAAGAATCTATCCACAAAGAATTTAACATTGTATCATTAGCCGACGATGACAGAAGCGAAGTATGTGGTTATGGCTCAATAAGCGGCACACTGGATGGTTTTAAAAAATGCTAATAAACCGGACTCCCATAATAATAAAAAATGAGATTCAATCTAAGGTCGTTGAGTTTTTTCAGTATAAATAAAATGAATAATGAATGCGGCATGGAAAGATCTGACCCAATCTTTCTTCTTCAACTAATGACATTTTTATTTTATTTACGTCCTATTCCATTATTTTTCTTTTACTTATAACACTTGAAATAACGCGACGCGATTTTTGCGGCTGATGTTAATTAACAGGTTATATTTTTAGTGTGTCAGTAAATAATAAATACTCGGTAATGCGATTAGTAATAATGGTGTAATAAATATGCCTGTTGCAACCAACCCCCTTTTTAATTCTTTATTATCGTTTTATTACCGGCCTCTTTAACTTAATTTACCCACGAAATTATGTATTTCATTGGCGAAACCCAGGCCGGCTTCCGTGTAGATATTGAAAGTATGCTCAACCCCAACGGCCTTCAAGGCATCTTCCTCATCGTGGAATTTTGTCGTTGCGGCGATACGACCTCGATATCCCATATCCTTGAGCCGTAATGCTGCATTCATATTGGCGTTATGCGATGGCAAGGTCAGCAATACCCATTCCAGCCCATCGAGCAACTCGGGCGCACGCGTCCAGAAATCCGGGTTGGTCGCATCCCCGCTGACCACGTTCCTGCCCGCTGCACTGTGCTGCGTCGCCTTATCCTGCTCGATTTCCACACCGACCAGATGACCCGGGTAGTCAGGTTCCATCGCAACATAGGCTGCCGTGCCCATCCGCCCCATGCCGAACACCACCACCTTGATTCCCGCCAGGTCCAGATCCTCTTCGCCCGATAGACGCATAGACCGCTCGAAGCGTTTCAACCGGGGTCGCCATGTCTGGTACAAGCTATCCCGGATATTTACCAACGGCGCTGAAACAATAAAGGAGACCGACATCACGACGGCGAACACGGCCAACCATTCGTTCGGCAACCAGCCCGACGAGGCCGCTATAGCGCCGACGATCAAGCCGAACTCACTGTAGTTTGCCAGGTTAAGGGAAGTACTCCACGAGGTACTGGTCCTGAGACTGAACAGGTTGAACAGCCCGAAGTACAACGCCACCTTGAGCGGCAGAAACACAATGAACAACAGTGCGATCATGACTTCGGTCCAGCCCGGCATGGTGGTCATGCCAACACTGAGGAAGAAGCCCACCAGAAACAGCTCCTTGAAACCGAGCAGTGCTTTCGCCATCTCGCTAGCTTTGGGGTGACTGGCGAACAGCATGCCGAACACCAACGCCCCGACATCCGCCTTGATGCCGACCATCTCGAAGATATCCGCACCGACCAGTGCCAGCGTAATACTGAACAGGATCAGCAGCTCGCCATGCCCCACCTTGTCGAGCAATCGGTACATCAGGAAACGCAAGGGTATAAGTGCGAATAATGCCAACGCCAGAGGGGTAGGTAACTTGCCCATCGACACTGCGATGAACACGACTGCCGCGATATCCTGCACCACCAGCACACCGATCGCGATGCGCCCATGCCCGGCACTCGTTGCACCGAGTTCATCGAGGATCTTCACAGCGAACACGGTGCTTGAGAAGGACATGGCGAAACCGATGAGTAAGGCTGTCTCCATATTAAGGTCGGACAGAAGCGGCAAGCTGGTATACGAGAGAAACAGCACCATCGTGGCGATCAATAACGTGATTGCAGCCATATGCAGGGTTGCGACGCCCCACACCTCAGGCCTCGCTAACGACTTCAACTTGAGCTTAAGCCCAATGGTAAACAGCAGCAGGGTGATGCCCATGTCCGCCATCGCATCCAGAAACTCGCCGCCCTGTGCACCCAGGGCGTTGAGTAAGAAGCCAGCCGCTAGGAAGCCCACCAGTGGTGGCAAACCCACCGCCCTGACCGCCAGACCACAGATGAAAGCGATGGCGATCCAGAGCGGATCAGTGTAATGGATAGAGATGAGTAGTGGATCCATGGACGGCCGATGGGTTAATCAGTGAAGCACAGCATGATAAGCAATTAAGGGGGCTGTGACAAATGAGGAGCATTCGGTTTTGTAATTGATTTTCATTTGGACACCCCGGCACCTTTTAATGGCACTTTCTTAATGTCAGCCCCCTTTTTAAATGTCAGAGATAATGCCAGTAAGTTAAGCGCTAACCCATTGAATACAATGCTTTTCATTTGTATTTCTCCCCTCTTTGGAAAAGAGGGAATACCTATATTTTTATTGCTACCCGCTGGATGGTGTTAAATATTAATTATACGGGGGAGATTTAGAACATATCAGGTTTTTACTTTATATTAATAGTGTTAAAAATCTGGATGTTTTTAAATCGCTCTCAGTCACAAGATTAATTTTATTTATAATCGGCAATCATTATACCTCTATCTATACTGCCGTTTTTCTAAGGAGGAGGCATAACAAAATTTGGACTATTTTTTATCCATATCAATGACTTAACGCTTAACTTACTGGCATTGATGTCAGAGAGGGATATGTGGTTAATTGGTGGCAAAGCGCAATACCCACGAATATTAGAAACAATTGTGCTCTGAGCTTCTCCCAATTAATTTGACCTCAAATAATTTTTAAATTAATTTTCGCTGTGATTGCTTTCTTTCAGCTCTTTTTCCAGTCGCTGTCCCACGGCTTTGGGTGACGATGAGTACCTGCCGACCAGATCGTAGGCCGCTGGAACAATAAACAGCGTAAACAAAGTGCCGGCGATAACGCCGAACAAAATTACGATGCCAATAACATAACGTGTTTCCGTGCCGGCACCGGTAGAGATGAGCAGCGGCACGGAGCCAGCTGCGGTAGTGATGCCGGTCATGATGATTGGACGAAAGCGGGTGTCGGCCGCTTCGATCAGGGCTTCGTGGAATTCACGGCCCTGATCACGCAGCTGGTTGGCAAACTCGACGATCAAGATACCATTTTTGGCTGACAGCCCGACCAGCATTATGAGGCCGATCTGACTGTACAGGTTCAGCGTCTGCCCGGTGAGATATAGACCCAGCAGGGCACCGGTCATCGCTAACGGCACGGTGAGCATGATGATGAAGGGGTGGATCCAGCTCTCAAACTGTGCCGCCAGTACCAGGAATACCACCATGATGCCCAGCAGGAAGATAAACAGCAGTGATTCGCCGGCAAACATGTAGTCACGGGACTGTCCCTTGTAGTCGATGATCACCTGGTCCGGCAGGTATTCGTCTACCAGAACTTCGAGATGCGACAGTGCCTCACCCAGAGAGTAGCCCTCCGCCAGGTTGGCTTCCAGGGTAATGCTGCGCACCCGGTTGTAGCGGTTGAGTTTGATTGAGTCGGCAAACTCTTCGAGTGTCACCAGGTTGGATAAAGGAATCAATAGCCCTGTGCGTTCCGAGCGTACATAGATGTTCTGTATGTCGCTGGGTGTGCGCTGCGCTTTACGCTCGCCTTCGAGCAGAATGTAATATTCCTGGCCTTCATCGATATAGGTGGTGACCCGACGCGAGCCCAGCATGGTCTCCAGGGTGCGGCCGATATTGCTCACGGTAACACCCAGGTCTGCGGCGCGATCATAGTCGATCACCACCTGCATCTGCGGTTTGGTTTCTTTGTAGTCCCAGTCCAGACCGGTGATGCCGGGGTTGTCCTGTTTGAGTTTGGCCAGCAGGATATCCCGCCATTCGGACAGCTGTTCATAAGTGCCCCCGCCGATAACGAACTGAACCGGCTTCTGGATACGTGCGCCGAACCCCTGGCGCATTACCGGAAAGGCTTTAACACCAGGCAGGTCGCCGAGTCTGGCACGCACATCTGCCATAATCTCCCAGGCAGAGCGACGCGTATCCCAGTCGTTGAGCACCATGATGATAATGCCGTTATTAAAAATGGCGACGTTTCCAAAACTGCGCGGTGCGCGCACCAGCAGGCGGGTTACTTCACCTGATTCTACCAGTGGCATCAAGCGGCTTTCAGCTTCGTCCATGTATTTTTTGATGTAGTCATAGGACGCGCCTTCTGGGCCGTTGATCAGTACGAAGAAAGCACCGCGATCTTCTTTTGGTGTGTACTCATCCGGGATGTGCGTTAACAGCCATGATGATAAGACGCCCATTGCAATAAATACCAGCACGATAATCCACTTGTGCTTCAAAGCGCTTGCAAGCATGGCATGGTAACCCTGCTGCAGGCATCGAAAACCGGCATCGACCCATTTTGTCGCCGCATTCTCCTTGCCGCTGGGGCGTAAAACTTTTGACGCCAGCATCGGTGATAATGACAGCGCCACAAAACTTGAAAATGCCACCGCTGCGGCCATGGTGATGGCAAACTCGGAGAACAGGCGGCCGACATCACCCTGTAGAAAAGCAATCGGGACAAATACCGAAACCAGTACCACAGTGGTTGCGACCACCGCAAATGCTACCTGGCGGCTACCACGATAGGCCGCTACCAGCGGGGATTCACCGTATTTATCCATGCGCCGGTGAATATTTTCAAGCACGACGATGGCATCATCAACCACCAGGCCAATTGCCAGCACCAGCGCTAGCAGGGTCAACATGTTTATTGAGTAATCCAGAGCCAGTAGCACCAGCGAGCTGGCGATCAATGAAATGGGCACCGTCAGCGCCGGTATCAGGGTGGCACGCAGGCTGCCGAGAAACAGGTAGATAACCAGGACAACCAGAATAATGGCAATTGCCAGCGTCTTGTAAACTTCGTTTATTGCGCCTTCGATAAATACCGAGGTGTCATAACTCTGGTTAATCTTCATGCCTTTCGGCAGGCTTGGGTTCAGACGTTTCATTTCTGCCTTAGCCGCACGCGCAACCTGCAACGTGTTTGCGGTAGACTGCTTGATAATGCCGATACCGACCATGGGAATACCGTTGCCGCGAAAGAACAGCCGGTTTTCTTCGGCGGTGCGTTCGACACGGGCGACATCGCCAAGGCGGGTGAGGTGAGCGTCATTACCCTTGGTGATCACCAGCCGTGAAAATTCGTCGGCGGTGCGAAACTGGCGCTTGATGCGCACGGTAAACTGGCGCTCGTCGGAGTCGATACTGCCGGCCGGCAGTTCGACATTTTCAGTACGCAGTGCATTCTCGATATCGGCCACCGTCAGGTTGCGTGCAGCTAGCCGGTTGCGGTCAAGCCAGACGCGCATGGCGTATGACTGCTTGCCGCCGATGCGTACACGGGCGACGCCATCGAGAACCGAAAAGCGATCCAGCAGGTATCGCTCAGCATAGTCGGTTAAAGCCGGCACGGTGAGGCGGTCACTGGACAGGTTAAGCCACATAATGACATCGTCATCACTGCTGGCTTTCTGAATATCGGGTGGTTCGGCCTCTAGCGGCAGGTTATCGAGCACGCCGGATACACGGTCACGAATATCATTGGCAGCGGCGTCTACGTCACGGTCGACATCGAATTCGATGGATATTTTTGAGCGGCCGTCTTCACTGCTGGACTCGATAAAACGCATCCCCTCGATGCCGGCGATACGGTCTTCGATAATGCGGGTAATCCGGCTTTCAACAACATCCGCTGAAGCGCCCTGATATACCGTATCGATAGAGACGATCGGCGGGTCGATGTTGGGAAATTCGCGCAAGGGCAGGCGGTCGAAGGCAAGCAGGCCAAAGGCAACGAGCAGAATGGATAATACTGCTGCCAGTACCGGGCGCTTGACCGACACATCAGAGAGTATCAAGGGACTGACCCTTTAGGTGTTGCTACCTTATGGTTCTGTTTTTTAATAATGTCGCTGATATCAACACTGCCATCATCAACTGCCATTACATCGAGTGCATCACCTGGCTGCACCTTGCTGTTACCGTGGGTGACAACCTGGTCACCCTCGCTCAGGCCGTCCAGCACTTCAACATAACCCGGCAGGCGCAGGCCGATTTTTACCTGTTGTTTCTCCACCGTGTCCTTGCCGTCCTTAGTCACTCGCCGCATTACGTATTGTCTGTCTGCCAGCGGCAGCAGTGCGGCTTCCGGAATGACCAGTGCCTGGCGGGTGTTGCGCAAGAGGTCAATCTGCATAAGAATGCCGGGAATAATGTTGCCATCGGGATTGGGCAGCAGGGCGCGCACCTGGATGGAACGTGTTATCGGGTCGATGCGGCTATCAATGCTTTTCACTTCGCCCAGGTATTCTTTATTGCCCAGTGCTGCGGCGCGCGCTTTTATCTTCAAGCCCGGGCTTAGTTCCGTGAGAAATAACGAGGGCACACTGAAATCAAGTTTGATCTTGCGGGTATCATCCAGGGTAGCAATCAGGTCGCCGGTTTCAACCAGCGCGCCGACACTGATATTACGCAGGCCGACGGTGCCGGCAAACGGAGCGCGAATAACGCGGTCACTGATGCGGGTTTTAATGACACTGATGCTGGCCGCTGCCTGTTCCAGTTCGAGACGGGTGCGGTCGATTACATCCGGCGAGGTCAGTTGTCGATCTTCAAGCTGACGCAGACGTTGCAGTGCAAGTTTTCGTTCACCATGCACTGCCTTTGCGCGTTGAAGTTCGGCCTGTTCTTCAGCCTGTTCAAGCACCACCAGTATGTCGTCAGCTTTTACCTGCTGGCCATCATCAAAATGGATCTTTGTCACTTTCTCGGTAATGCCGGCAGTGATACTGACAGACTCGGTGGCTCGTGCGGTGCCCAGTGCTTCAGCCCGGTCAGAAATCTGCTTCATTAGCACCGATGCCACGATGACATGTTTCGCCGCTTTAGGTGCTTTCGCTGCAAAAACGTTTGTGCTGGTTGCGAGTAAAAATGCCATTGTCTGCAGGCAGACAAGCTGTTTAAAAATGCGGTAATGGCGAACACACTGATTAGTCATTATTGGTTATCTCTGCTGCAATTACAGTCGAAGTTTGCTACATCCTACTATCTGTACACAGGCTAAACAATACTATGAATAGTGTATAAATCTTGTACAAACTGTAGGTGCTTGGCAATGAGCTAAGTAACCCATAGAAACCATCAATCTATTTTACTGGATGGGCTGTACAATTAGATGTAAATGTAAGCGTAAATATATAGGTGATAGTGTTTTTATTATGTAGTTAACGTTTGAGTTAAGTGGACGTAACGAAGCGCAGGACACGCTTTAAAGATTTGTTAGCACATTGCTACAAATTAAAATTACCACAGAAAAGCACACGTTTTTTTTCCAATAACTTTACCATCAAATACTAATTTGGCTGTAGAACTACAGATTCCATAACAAACATGTAGCGGCAGTAAGTGCTCTTCTCTAGGATGGCAATACCTGGCAAAAGGCGCCTCAAACCATTGCTCTAATTTTCGCTGTCTTTCATTTTCTGGAATATTATTATTTGTGCAGGTATTGATAAGCCAGTGCTCAAATTCTTCATTTTTTTCGTCGAGTTCATCTTTTGGCTGGAAAAACGCGCTCATATTATGAAATGAAAACCCTGAGCCAATGATTAATAAATTTTCATTTCTCAATTCTGATAATGCTTTCCCAATGCAGATGTGTTTTTCAGGATTGAGACTATTCAAAAGGGATAATTGAACGCAAGGAATACTGGCGTCAGGGAACATAATTTTTAATGGAATAAATAACCCATGATCAAAACCACGATTATTATCTAGGTTGGCTTCAACTCCGTTATTTTGTAATAAATTAAAAATTTTCTCAGCAAGCTGCGGGTTGCCTAATGCAGGGTATTTTATTTTATATGCTTCATCAGGAAACCCTGCATAATCATAAATTAATGCAGGCGTTTCTCCGCTAGTAATTGTTGCACTACCTTCTTCCCAGTGAGCGCTGATAACAAGTATTGTTGAAGGCTTACCTAGTGATGGTGCAATATCTTTTAAGAAATCGATCAGTTCCTGATGCCTCTTATCACCTAGCAAAGGAAGTGGGCCTCCACCATGAGGAATAAACAATACGTTACAGAGAGAATCGTTTGATTTTTTTTGCATATTTCCCGATAAGTAATAAGTTTTTGTAGATTTGCTAATGCCTAAATAACTTGTAGACCAGAGCACAATACTCTCTAGTATTAGAAACAATTGTGTTCTGAGTCGAATGGCACTAAGTTAAGCCTGTTTATCACGATGCTTTCTCCTCTGAGAAATCACCTTCATTTCATGTCTTGGGGCGGTCAATAATTGAAATGGTTTTGGCCTTCGTTTCACAGCTCTTGGCTCA
>Ga0316206_1000347_pt1 | contig 70117 bp, 71 predicted proteins | sample 6monthpyrite_MG_FD_204942 | JGI IMG/M metagenome (GOLD analysis project Ga0316206, IMG submission 204942) | Microbial mat bacterial communities from mineral coupon in-situ incubated in ocean water Damariscotta River, Maine, United States -... | ecosystem: Environmental > Aquatic > Marine >...
GGATGGTAGGTGCGCAAACATCAAAGGCTAGAGGGTAGCACCCTCAACAAGAAGCCGTATATACGTAAGCAGTTTATATTTTATGTGAAATTAATGTTGTAAAATAGGTGGAGTCCATATACGGACATTGAACGATTAAAGTGAGAGTCGCGAGTCATTTTTCGTCTCCTTCTCTACTGCCTTGTTAGGTTAATATTTAAATTCAAGCTTAACAATTTCTGGACATCCCTCTTTAAACTTAATTCTTATAGAATCAGCTTGTTTTTCACTCACTGTAAAGTTTACTGAACCATCACCTAATGCATTAATTACATATAAAATGTCTTCAAATGGCTCTTTAAAAATAATTAAGAACTCTAGTACGCCAATATCCGCAAATGCTTTAATGTTATTTGCTTCATATATTTCTGTAACCGTGTTGGGGTCAAATTTAATAAATACTAAACTTCTATCTTGTGCATGATTAAATGGAGGGTTTGCTAATTTTTTACAAACTTCTTTGTACTTAAATAAAGATTTTCTATCGATTGAGCCATCATGTGCCGCACGATGACAATTTGGGCAAAGTGCAATTAAGTTATCAGCTTTATGTTCCTTACATGCCTTCCAAGGAATAATATGGTGCACATCGAGATTAGCTAAGTTTTTACAAGTTTGAATAGCACAGCGATGTCCAGCTTCCACTAGGACTTCTCTTCTTATTTCTGCTGGTATTGCTGGTCTGTCTGGCATTTTAAACTTATAACGGTGATTTAACTTTAATAAAGTTTAGCATTTTTTCAGCATCAGTAACGACGTAATCTTCTTCATTAAATTTGAAATCACCAATATTACATAATCTGCCATTGTGCAAAAGTTGATAGACTACTTCTTTAACCTGAAACAAGATGTTTAATATGTCTTCAATTTCACCAATGTCTGTTTTTTTATATAACTCTTCTTGTACCGAGATGGTTTCTTGATCCTTGTGGGCAATAACTTTATTCCTTATTGGTCTATATATTTTCTCATATATTTTTTTGTGTTTTGTAATTGCTCCACGGAGTTTTTGGAAATCATCTTCAGTTGGCTCATATGCATTTTCTATGTATTCATCTAGCCATGATAGGTCACCACTAGCTATCTCTGTTTTTCTTTTTCGTAAATTTTCTTTTGAAAACTGTTCTATGTTTTCGATGCAGTTTCGTAAAAATGTATGAGCTGAAAATGAATCACCATCTGTATCGAATAACCTTCCAAGAAGAATAAAGTAATAGTTTTGTAACGCAAAAGTAATAGTGTTCCATGATAATGGACTTTCATTTAGACCATTAAATATATCTTCGTTATTTCTGGCAATATCATGTATCCCTTTCCATAGAAAAAATGTTTGGCATACAGCTTCTACTTCATTGCCATAAATATTGAATGAACGTTGCATAATTTTTGGTTGCCTAACGGTGATTATATGGAAGCGGCATTTTACCGTATTAGGCCGCAGCAGCCTAATACCAGAATTATCGGATATTGCTGACACTTTTGTGTGTTTTTCATTCATACAAACATTGTGCCATAAGAAACTACAATATTTAATGACAGCTTTGAATAGATATTATTTTATATTAGGGTTTTCTAACAGACAGTAATGGATCGGCTCCAGTGCATTATTATATAAGGCCAAAGATCTGCTTTCAGTATTTAATAGACAGTTTTAGACATTATATACATGGCAACATTGGTTCGATAACTGACTAGGCCAGTATCGGTCACATAATATATATAAATCTATTTACAGTAATTCCTGATAGCAGCCATTAACGGCCGCATAAAGCGCGCGAGATACGAGTGGCATCTTTAACGCAATTGTTAAGAGTCATTCAGCCAGCCTTCTTGTACCGCCACTTGAATATTATCAAGCATCCAGGAATGTATTTCAGGAAAATCATCTGCAATGAATGCATGTGCCTTTAACACCTGGGATTTTTTGATTCCCAACTCTTGCCATGTTTTACCTTTACTAGAAATATTATGGATAAAAGGTAAAAGTCTATCGATAGCCTTTAGTAGTTTTGTTTCTATGCTTTTTCCGGTTTCTTGTTCCTCCCATATTTCAGAAAGATCAGAAATAGCATTGCCATTATGGTTTTCCAAACGTTTTACACATTCTCGCTCGGCTGTATGTGCTGTGCTTCTATCGCCTGAATAAAGAAAAGTATCACCCGCATCAATTTCACCCAGGTCATGGACTAGAGCAAGCTTTAATAGTTTCTCTTCGGATAAAACAATACCAAAACTTCTTGATATAGACCAGCATGCCATAGCCAAATGCCAGGAATGTTCAGCAGAGTTTTCGACACGAACACCACCATCAATATACGTACGACGGTTGATAAGCTTCAAAGCATCAAGTTCAAGAAAATATTTAGTTATCTCAGTTATTTCTTTCGACAATTTAAACTCCTAACGACGAGGGTAGTAAATGGCGCGCTGTTTGCGCGTCTAGGCGAAGCCAACTTGACCCGCTTGTTAAGCCTGGCTTTTGAAAGCACTTACTACTCCCATTGGCCATAGCCCATGTTTCTCAGACATATATTCTTGCCGATATAGACCAAATGCTGTATCAAGTTGAGATAAGAGTTTTACATCGTTTCCACTAGACACTGGTGGATCTATACTTCTTATCTTGGTGGCTACACGAAATACCGGATTTTCTTCATCCCAAATAAAGCGAGTGCCTGGTGTAATAAGGCTCACATAATGCTTAATATCGGGGTGTTCCGCAGAGCATAACTTTTCCCAGAGAACTTCATCTGTATTCCATATGTCACTCTCTTCGACAACGCCTAACTTTGACGCTATTTTAATAGCTTCAGCAGTTAACTGATAAAGTCCCACCTCTCTGAAACTAGACCAGCTTGCCCGATCTGTTTCAATGAAAGTATATGCCATCCAACGTGCAGCATCAGGATGTTTTACTACAATTATTCCATCTCTAACCTCCAGAGATTCCACCGCTGCACGTATTTCATCACCACTCGCCAAGCCAAGAAATTCTAAATCTCTTAAAAAATAATCTAATCTATCTGCACATAATGCGGGTGACTCTTGCTCTAGTAGCTTGAACTTCTCTTCGTCCATGAACTCGAGCCAATCACGATCAAACTTGCTAAGTATTTTTGGTATGTCAGAACCAGCAACAAACTCCTCTTTCTTTTCTTCATGGTAGCTTTGTCCATTATGGTCATTAAAAACAAAATCAATAACATGACTAAAAGCAGTATGACTTACGTCATGAAGTAATGCCGCTATCTGTTCATCAAGTGACGCACCAAGCCGACGTACTAATAACATTGCTCCCACAGAGTGGTCGAAACGAGAAAATGGTGGTGTAATACCAATCAAGGCCGTTATCCCATGCTGGGAAATTCCTTTGAGCCTTTGCATAGCTTCACTAGCCATCAACGCCTGCAAGACAGGCTCCTGAATTTCGACTTCTCCATATATAGAATCATTGTAGTTCATCGGTAATTAAGAACTCCTTTTGTATTAAGGCCTAACGTTTTTAATAACAGGCGCGCGGCTTTTATAGTCCGGCGTGTGGAACACGCGAAGTTGACTTTCTGGTAAGGCATTTTACAAACACCCATCAACTAATATAAGTTTACTTGAAGTTGATTTATGCCTTATTGCGAAAAGAGACTGAGCTTCAGGGTCATTTAAAAATGATGTTGCATTTTCTTTTGATGGGAATTCAATTATCACAACTCTTTCAGGCTTCCAATTTCCTTCCATTATTGTTGGTTCCACTCCTTGTACTATATATTTCCCTAAATGCTTTTCAATGAATTTTGGTATTTTTTGTATATATTCACTAAACAAAGGGAAATCATGAATTGTTAAGTCTAAAACAAGATATGCATTCATTTGTATTCATTCCTAAGTTTGCCTAACGTTTGGTCATTGTCCAAGAGAGATAGCGTCCATAGATGACTGTTATGTGTACTTTTTATTTAAAATTTGGCGATATCTTTCTAGGCATTTTTTGAATCTCTTCAATGATCGTTTTCGAGCCAGTTACTCGTATCTGGACTGGAAAAGACTCCATAACGATTACGTTTCTAAGAAGACCCTTTTTTTCTAAAACCCGAACTCGTTCTAAAACTGGATCAGGATGCTCAGCACTACCAATTATAAGCACATCGTGCAATTCTTCAGTTATTGGCAGGTCACTTGCATAAACTAACGTCCCTCCGAATAAACTCAGAGATAATAGAAATATAATACCAACAGATTTTAATTTATTAATCATAATGTCAGTCATATTACACATAACCTTGGAATTAAACTGCACTGAGCTAGCATCGCTTTTGTGGCGTCCGATCAGGGCTGATTTTTAGCCTGCAGTTTTTAAAAATTTGCTATATCGTTTTTAAGTATTTCCATCTTATCAATGCTATTAGTTGCCCTAACGCAGAACCAACTGGACATAAAAACAAGAGCGAAGTAATAGATTCATAATTAATTTCTGCAATCAATATATTGCCACGTACAGATAATGCAATATATGAGTATGTCAATGCAATTAAAGCACCAATAAGCGCATATTTAATACTATCTTTTGCTAATTGCAACCCGCATTTCAGCAACTTATCACTGCGTTTATATACTATAAATGCTATTAATAACATTATTATTGGAGATATCAGTAAGGTCAGTGTGTACATTAACTCTGTTCCGTATAACGTAATGTTAAGGGCGCACCACTTCGAGGGCGTCCCTCTCGAACGCAATGCTAAATTTTTTCACTTGCCAATCTTATGCCCAGCCAAATAAATATAGCGCCCATCATTCTGGGAAGCACCTTTGAAATACACTCGTTTCTTCTTAACTTTCTAGTAACATATGTAGCAATGTAAACCATAATTATATTTATAGTAAGACCAATCATGTTTAATGTTAACCCTAAAAACAATAGTTCACCCATAGAATTTTGAACAGAAACATCAATAAATTGTGGTAAAAATGCAAAGTAAAAAATCGCTACTTTTGGGTTTAGTACATCGCTTAAAAAACCGTGCCAAAATATAGATTTATCTATCTGTTTTGTGAATATGTTACTTTTACTAATTTTATTTGGCTTATTCAATACTGCGTTGATTCCAATATAGATCAAGTAGATTACACCCATCCATTTTAAAATATTAAATAATATAGAGGATGTAGCAATGATTGCGGAAATTCCAACTACTGCTGCGAATAAATGTACATATGTACCTGCATTAATACCAAAAGCAGCTATGATTCCTGCTTTTTTTCCCTGAGCTATCGTTCTACCCAACAAATACACCATGTCTGGCCCAGGTACGATGCAAAGTAGCACGCTAGCCGTTATAAACAAGGTATAACTTTCAATATTCACTAAATTTACCTTTTAAAATCTAATGTAATTGGGCTCAGAACCTGAGGTATCCCCACAAAAAAACGATCAAAAACAATAATTTTCTACACGAATACTCATTTTAGACTTACATTGTGCTTGTTAAAACACTTTGAATCTGATTTTTATAAATATTTATTATTGGCTCCCACTTTTAAAAGACAGAAATAGTTTTCACACAACCGGTCGTTAACTACCAAATGTTACGAATACATTACTCTATTTTACCGAATTCCAACTTTAGTTCCGTTGTTCTTTACGCAAGATAAGTCTACTTTTCATATGCGAATGATAATCAATTATTACTGCTTTCTTTTAATTTTATTGACTATTTATAATCATACAAAAAACGAAAAATTTTATCGCTTTACTTTTAAAATTCTTAGACTTACCATGTGGTCAATATTCGTACAAAATCAATTCAAAACATAATAATTAAAAAGATTTAGTATGCATATTATTAAAAGAATACTGCAATTAAAATTTTCGTAAAATATCAATTAGTAAAATACAAATAAAATTAAAAGTTTAAAAGAGCCCCACACATATTATAAAAATATAAATTAAGGAGTCGAATATGAGTAAATTATTACTAAAAAATATCATTAAGGGATTTGCTGCAGTTGCACTTATTTCATCTTTTAGTGCTTATGCCGAAGGTAATCGGTATCATTTGGAGCAACGTTATAAATCTGAAATCAGTCCTGCGAAATCCTATCTAGTCACAAACTATGACATGGGTCATCGATACAAAAATGAACGTAACAATGAACGTGACCATGACAATGAGCATGGTAATGATCAAAAGCCAATACTAATTGATGTTCGCACCATTGAAGAATATGTCGGCGGTCATCCACCACGCGCTTACAGCATTCCTTTTCCTCATGTATATAATCGTCAAAAAAGTGCTGCTAAAGGAGATTATATTGCTCAAGCACCAGAAGACTTCGTCGCCGCAGTTAATGCAATGGACTTACCAAAAGATACGTTGATTATCACTATGTGCCGCACTGGTTTTCGTAGTGTATTAGCGGGTAACCTGCTTGCGGATGCTGGCTATACTAATGTACGGAATATGTGGGAAGGCTTTAAGGGTAAAACAAAGCTTGATGAAAGTGGAGTAGAAGCAGATTTGAATGGTGATGGTATTGTTGATGGTAGCAATCCATACAGTGGCGATCTGGATGGGTGGGCTAATTATCAGGAACTACCTGTTTCAATGAAACTGAAAAATAACCGTTTATATGCGCCATACATGAGTATGTATTACAACGTACCTGGCGAACGGTAATTTTTGTTACTAAATAAAAACCAGGGGCAAGACACAGGTGTTGATAGTATAAAGAAACACATGTTCTGCCCCCGGTTTTATCTACCCTAAGTCTTTTCTAATTGTATATACTCACTCTTAATTCATCTCGCATACATTCATGTGCTGATAAAGTATGCTGCCAGTAGCAACTCATTTGTTATTTATTACCGACTACTCTTACTTTTGTAAATTATTGTATTCTAATACAGTTTAATTTTTTCTTCTTTCCGTTTAACTTATTATCCATTGGTGATTTAGCTGATGTCCACATTGGGCCGTCAGAAAGCGATTGATATACGGTCTCGTATAACTGCTTTTTAGTTGATATGAGAATTTTACCATCTATCTAATTGTATCGAATTATTTTTTATAATTTTCAGAATATGTCTGCGCTAGTACAGATAAGATTAAACAATATTGAATTAACTTGATTTTGTTGAAGGGATTTAATTTAACAAAATATTAATTAACTGGCTTTATCCAGTCGGTTCATTAAAAAGATGAGTTCAGCTTCAGAATGGCTTAGACCACATCGTTTCATTATTGACTCGACGTTTTGACCTTGACGTGCCATTGAGGCCGCTTCATCGTACGTTTGGTTAACCGGTTCAACATAGGTTACGACTTTATCGGCGTGTTGTTGATTTTCGATAACCTGGCGTTGTCGCTGCTCTAATTGGAGCACCCGTTTACCAACACCGATAGCGGCAATAGAAAATGCTTTTAGATCTTCGCGAATCGTTTTTACGTGTTGATATTCTCGTTTTAGTTTACGTGTCATCTGTAATGATATAAATGTTGTTACGCATAAAAAAAACAAACTACCCATCAGAATAAACATCGATAAGGTTATTTCAGATAAACTGGTTATAAACAGTTGGATATTATTCATTATGCATACTCATCTATGTGTGAATTTATTCTACTATCAGGTGATTTTTTCTTACTATTTAAGTCGCTATCATCAGGGCTATCGCTACTCACATCATCGGAGTTATTATTTCTTTTGTGCTTTTGCTGTTTAGCCTGGTTTCTACCATTATGACTAGGATTTACCGTCTTCGTTGACGGCCAATGCGTAACCGGTGAAGTTGGACCTATCTCAACCATTTTTAGCACCTATCTCAAAATATAACTATTACAATGATCCAACATCATCCCATTCGTCATCGCTTAATAATTTATTTACATCAACTAGAATTAATAATTCTTTATCTCTGCTAGACACACCTTGAATGTATTTGGAACTATCGTCATTCCCTACATTCGGCGCGGCGTCAATTTCTGATGCGCGTAAATCAACAACTTCAGCGACACTATCGACTAAAATTCCAACCACATGTTTTTCTGCTTCAATAATGACAATTCGGGTAGAATCGTCTGCTTCTTGAGCCGATAAACCAAAACGTTTGCGGGAATCGATAACCGTAACAACATTACCACGTAGGTTAATAATGCCGAGTACGTAGTCTGGTGCGCCAGGTACAGGTGCAATTTCCGTCATACGCAGTACTTCCTGAACTTGCATAACGCGGATACCGTATTTTTCATTATCCAGTCGAAATGTCACCCATTGGACAATTTCATCTTTCGTGTTTTCTGCTGCCTGACTCATTATTTCTATCCTCTGATGTCTTGATTACCGTCAAATATTTGTCTTGATAGACCGATAAATAGCGATTTTAATTAAATAAAGCATAATTTATGCCATACCTGTTAAATCCATCCAAAATTCAATTACTTATGCCGTATCTATTTCCTGTTATGTGATCCGTCACCTAACATTTCCGAGAAACCAGAAGCATCAACCAACGCACACATATGTTTGATGACGGTTCCTGCCATCCACTTACGTTGGCTCCTGTTTTCACGCCATTTCACCGATTCACCTGTTAAGTCCACCACTTCGGCAATTTCGTCGCAAGCTAAGCCCCATTTGCCATCGTCAATAAGCACAATCCGTTTTACCCGTTCAAGTGGTTTATCGGCTGAAAGTGATACAAGTTTATCCGCAGGGAAAACTAATCTGGCGGTATCAACAATCGGTATACTTTTACCGAGATACTGGATAACCCCCATAAAAAAGGGTGAATGCCCGGGCATTTCTGTTAGTTTCGATTCATCCCATTCCAGCACACCACTAAGTTCAACTAACCGTACGGCCAGGCTTAATCCTGCAACTTTAAACATGAGCGCCTGAAATGGCTCGCTTGGAATAGTATACTCTGGTTCCGCCGGCTCAAGCAGTGGCTCTGGATTACATTCAACTTCTGGCGCAGTATCAACCTCAACTTTACGTTCTGTAACTTCTTCGTATTCAGGTTCTACAACGACAACTTCAACCTCGGGAACAATCTCAATAACCGTTAACTGCTCTACAGAAATGGGTATTTCAGCTTCGGCCTTAACTTCTTCCTTTGTAACCAGGCTTACTACCGGTTCTACAGCAACCTGGACCGTTTCGGGCAACTCGGTTTCTTTCAGTAACGAGTCTAAAAAAAACGATAGCGCAAGCTTGGAATCAACGAGCGTATTATTGTCGTTACTCATTAGTCACCATCTTTAAATCAGGTTGACTATTTCGATTCATTAACACTTCGAGTAACGCAGCATAGGCCACCGAACCTCTTGCTGAGGGTGCCAATGTTGACAGTGGTAGTCCTTTTTGGCTTGCCATTCTAAAGGCCGTATCAACAGGAATAACATCTTGCCACAACTCCTTACCATACTCTTCACGTAGTATCGCTAAACTATCAATAGATGCGCGGGTACGCTTGTCATACATTACGGGTATGATTGTAAACGGAACACTTTGTTGTCGGGACTTGAATATCATTTTCAACGTATTATGCATACGTTCCAGTCCTTTCAACGCCAGGAACTCAGTCTGTACCGGAATGAGTATGTGGGTGCATGCGGCCAATGCATTAACCATTAAGACACCTAGTACGGGTGGGCAATCTATTAGAATATAATCGTAATCATTGCTAAGTAAGTCGACTGTTTTTTTAAGCACCAGTCCCTTACCTTCCTGCACACCCAATTGCCGATCTAATGTGGCCATTGAGAGTGTAGCAGGAATAAAATCAATCCCTTCAACTTCAGAGTGTAAGATTAAATCTTTTATTTGATTTGCTGATGACAAGTGATGCATCTGAAATAGATTGTAACCACTCTTTTCAAGCGAATCCGGATCTTGTTTAAAATAGGACGTTAAGGAACCATGTGGATCGAAATCAATTAATAAACAGCGTAAGCCTTTTGCAACAAGATGACCCGCAAGTGTCACTACAGAAGTGGTTTTTGCGACCCCCCCTTTCTGGTTTGCAATTGCCCAAACGTTCACCATGTCACCCGTAACATTATTTTTTTCCTTCAATAGCGACCATTCGCCGGGCATTTTTATCAGCTAATATAACAATCGCTACGCGACGATTTTTTTGTCTACCTTGCGAAGTGCTGTTACTAGCTTTAGGCCGAAACTCGCCGTAGCCAATTGCTGTTAAACGATTAGGCGTAACCCCGCGTCGAATTAAAGCACGCACAAGGCTTGCAGAACGTGATGCAGACAGCTCCCAATTCGTTGGATAAATTTCATTTTTAATTGGAACATTATCGGTATGCCCTTCCACATCAATTTGATTTGGAAGAGGAGCGAGTAATTTAGAGATTTGGTTAATAACAGCGCTTGACTCATCTTCAAGATCCGCACTGCCTATATCAAATAACAAGCGGTTATTTAACTCGACTTCAACCCACAGTTTATTATGATTAACATTAACCAAACCTTTTTTAATAAGTGGTTTTAAAACATCTTTAACTTTATTGGCAATATCAAGCATTTGCCTGTTTTCAATATTACTTTCTTTTTTCAACAACTCAACAGGTTTTATTTTTTGAATAACTTTCTGCCCTTTTATGAGGGCTTTTTTTTCCTTGCCAATTTGAATAGGTTCAATTGATTTGGGAGGGGTATTAAAGGCCGCAATCATAGTATCTGACAAAACCCGATACTTTCCTTCGTTAACTGATGACATTGAATACATAACCACAAAAAAAGCAAACAACAACGTAATAAAGTCAGCATAAGATACTAACCAACGATCTAAATTTTCTTCTTCATGCTTTTGTTTTTTTCTTCGCATATCAACTGTCTGATACTAATTAAACTATATAACCAAGTAATTTTGTTTCAATGTTTCGGGGATTATCACCTTCGGCAATCGACACCATACCTTCTACAATCATATCTCTATACTGTACTTGTTCCGCGACCAGATTTTTTAATTTATTGGCAATGGGGATAAATAATAAATTGGCTGCACCCACACCATAAATAGTTGCCACAAATGCAACCGCTATACCATTACCCAGCTTACTCGGGTCGGACAGATTTCCCATTACCTGTATTAAACCCAATACCGCACCAATGATGCCAATCGTTGGACTATAGCCGCCCATGCTTTCAAATATTTTTGCGGCTTGTAAATCGAAACGTTCTTTGGTTTCAATTTCAACATCAAGGATAGAGCGAATATTTTCAGGCTCACTGCCATCAATTAAAAGTTGCAATCCTTTTCTGGCAAATAAATTCTGTTCACTCTCTTCGATATTTTCTAAACCTAAAAGTCCTTCTTTTCGTGCAATATTGCTCCAGGATACAATCTTATCAATCGTTTTTTCCATCTGATGTTTTGGGGCCACAAACACCCAGGTCGACATACGCACGGAGCGCATAAAAATCGGAAAAGGTGACTGCAACATCACCGCACCTAAAGTACCACCTAAAACAATAAGCATCGCAGGGCCATTGACCAAGGTCGAAATTGTGCCTCCTTCTAAATATTGCCCAAATAGAATGGCACTAATTCCAACTAGTAATCCAACTATGCTTAGAAAATCCATTGTTATACCCGTTTAGCGATACTCGACCCGATAGTATTAATATTCATGATTTTTTCGGTTATCCCTGCTTCAACAATGGCCGCAGGCATACCATAAACAACACAACTGGCTTCATCTTGCGCCCAGACTAATGAACCCGACTTATGCAATAGTGTTGCTCCCTTACAACCATCAGCTCCCATACCGGTAAGTACTATAGCCAGGGTATTTGCAGGCACCACTTTATTAATTGAGGTAAACGTAACATCAACAGAAGGTTTGTAGGTTTGGTCCGGCATCTCGTCGACAATTTTCAATGATAATTGTCCGGCAACCTTCTCAACCAGCATTTGTTTGCCACCGGGAGCTATATAAGCAACACCAGGTTTTAATTTATCGCCGTTCGCTGCTTCCTTTACCTGTATTTTGCATTGCTGATTCAAGCGCTCAGAAAATGCACCGGTAAATGTACCTGGCATATGTTGAATAACAACGATTGGAACGGGAAAATTTTCGGGCAACTCAACCAGTACTTTTTGCAACGCAACCGGACCACCTGTAGAAGTACCAATGGCCACGAGATTAATCTTAGTGGTTAAGTTTTCTTTGATTCTTGAAGTTGGAGCAGATACTCTGCCAGGAGCCGCAGTTGTTGTTTGTTTTGCAGTAACATTTGTGGTTGAAGTCGATGTTAGCGGCCGTGTTACAGGTCTTGTCGAACCACGGCTCTGACCTAAGTCTTTTACACGCTGACAAAGTAATTTTTTTGCTTCTTCTTTATCTTTTGATATATCTTCAAAACGTTTTGGAAGAAAATCAACGGCACCGGCATCCAATGCATCTAACGTTGCCTTGGCACCATCTGTGGTTAACGAGGAAAACATAATAATGGGAGTAGGAGTAGACGCCATTATTTTACGTGTTGCGGTAATGCCATCCATAACCGGCATTTCTATATCCATAGTCACAACATTTGGTTTTAGATTCTTAACGGCTTCTATAGCTTGTTCGCCATTTTCAGCTAGTCCAACGACCTCTAGCATAGGGTCTGATTCTAAAATTTCTTTTACACGGCGTCTGAAAAATCCTGAATCGTCAACAATTAATACACGAATTGTCATTTAACATCCTCAATACATAATATCCATAAAATTTGCAATTCAACGTATAGTCGTACGCATGTATAAATTTTAGATTATTTATACATGATTCTTCATTAAACCGGGAACATCCAGAATAATCGCAATACCACCCTCACCTGTAATGGTCGCACCGGCTAAACCCGACAAACCATGAAGCAATGCACCAAGCGGTTTGATCACAACCTCTTCCTGACCGATTAACTCGTCCACCAGGAAACAAACTTTTTGTGTACCAACACTCACAACGACTACATGCCCGTCTTTTGGCAGTGGGTCATTTGCAGCACCATTAACTAACCAATGTTTCAGATAAAATAATGGCAAAGTTCTTTCCCGAACAATAGTAACCAGTTGTCCGTCCATAATATTTGTTTTTGTTAAATCAAGGTGGAAAATTTCATTCACATTCACTAACGGCAGTGCAAACATCTGTTCGCCAAGACGCACCATGAGTGTGGACATAATCGCTAGCGTTAATGGAACTTTGATTTCTACACGGCTACCTTTGCCCAATTGTGAGTGCACTTCAACAGTACCATTGAGCTGGGTGATGCTGGTTTTAACAACATCCATACCAACACCGCGGCCGGATATATCGGAAATTTCTTTTTTAGTCGAAAATCCCGGTTCAAAAATTAAATTATAGGCTTCATGATCATCAATTCTTGATGCAGCATCTGCATCAAACATACCGCGTTCAATAGCAATATTTCTAAGTACATCTGCATCCATACCTTTGCCATCATCTTCTATCGACAGCAAGATATGGTCGCCTTCTTGAGAAGCGGATAAGATAACAGTACCTTGTCTGTCTTTACCACTTTCTGCTCGGTCATCCGGCATTTCAATACCATGATCAACCGAATTTCGAACCAAATGCACAAGTGGATCGGCTAAGGCTTCAACCAGGTTTTTATCTAAATCAGTCTCTTCACCTATCATCTCCAGACGTATTTCTTTTTTCAAACTACGCGCTAAATCGCGAACAACCCGTGGGAAACGTCCAAACACTTTCTTAATAGGTTGCATACGGGTTTTCATAACAGACAATTGTAAATCGGCAGTAACCAAATCTAAATTGGCAACAGCCTTAGTCATTTCTTCACCACCAATTTTTGCACCTATACGCGTTAAACGATTACGTACCAGAACCAGTTCGCCAACCATATTCATTATTTCGTCTAAACGAGCAGTATCAACACGTACTGATGTTTCGGCTGGTGGTTTTGTATCTTTTGCAGCTGCGGGTTTAGGTTTTTCAGCTGATTCTGTTTTAACTACAGCTTCTGCAGGTTTAACAATAGCTTCTTCTGCTTTAACAACAGCAGGCTTATCCACTTTGGCTGGAGTCGGAGGGGCCGTATTAGTTTTTTCAGACGCAGTCGTATCTATCTTGCCTGCACCATGCAAATCATCCAGCAAAGATTCAAATTCATCGTCTGAAATTATTTCGCCACCAGGTTCTTCAACAGATTCGGCTTTTTCAGGCGTATTATTAACCGCTGCAACCTTTGTAGTATCAATGGAACCCGCACCATGAATTTGATCGAGCAAAGCTTCAAAATCATCTTCGCTAATTTCATCTGAAGTTGAACTATCGTCACTATCATCCATCCCAAACAAGTCATCATCAGCTGCAGCTGGTGCTGTTTGTTTTCCATCTAACGCATCAAGTAAGACATTAAACTCATCATCAGTAATATTTTCACCACCGACCAGGCTATCGTCATTTCCGCTTGTAACAGGTTCTTGTTTTGCTGGCTCTTCAGCTGACTGTTCTACAGCTGTTTCAGTAGCTACTTCACCTTTTTTAATCTTATCCAACGCTGCAAGTAATGCCGGCTCAACAGCATCTACTTCTGCTCCAGCCTTCAGGGCTTCAAATTGATCATTAAGTACATCGAGAACAGGTAAAATAGTATCCATTAACATGGCGTTTACAGCACGTTCGCCATTACGTACCAAATCAAATATGTCTTCAGAACGATGACAAACAGCAACCATAGGCTCAATTGCCATGAAACCGGCACCACCCTTAATCGTATGAAAGCCACGAAATATTGAGTTCAATAATTCTTTATCATCGGGAGAATTTTCAAGTTCAACGAGCTCGCCATTTAATCGCTCAAGGATCTCGCCCGCTTCAATCAAAAAGTCTTCTAGTAGTTCATCATCCACAGCTCTATTCCTTAAAAACCTAAACTTGAAAGTAAATCATCAACTTCATCTTGCCCGGAAACCGTTCCCGAACTTTCTAAACCAGGAACAACAGGTCCATCGAGATAATTTTCATTTTTGTTTTTCTTTACATCTGTATCTTTAGATTTTGATCCGGCCAGTTGAATAATACTAACCATATTCGTTTCAACTTCTTCGACCAGGGTTATAACGCGTTTAATTATTTGACTGGTTAAATCCTGAAAGCCTTGCGCCATTAATACCTGGGTTAAATTGGCATTAATTTTAGAAGCATTATTTGAGTTGGTTTCAAAATAAATTTTTAGCGTTTCACTTAATGTTTTAAATTCAGTTAATGTAAGTTCACGATTAGAAAAACGCTTCCACTCATCTTCAACGCTTTGAGTTGTAGTTAAAACATCATCACAAAGGGGTAACGACTCTTCTACTGCAGCCAGGGTATTGTTGGCTGCTTCTTCAGTCATGGTTATAACGTGTGCCAGGCGTTGCCTTGCATCTGGAATTTCATCCTCAGCGAGATCTGATAATCGATCATCCAGAGCAAAATTATTCATAGAATCATGTAACTCTCGTGTTAATTTACCTATTTCCTGGTACATGACGTTTTCACGAACTTCAGCCAGATCGTCTACGTAATCTTGCGCTTTTTCAAGATCGCCGTCTTCCATTGATACTAGCAGTTGTTTAACCATCGCAATCGACTCAGGCGAGAGCAAGTTATTTTGCTGTTCCATAACCAACCCTATCCGTCAATACGTTCAAAAATTTTATCAAGCTTTTCTTTCAAGGTTTGCGCGGTAAAGGGTTTAACAATGTATCCGTTTACTCCAGCCTGAGCAGCCTCAACAATTTGTTCACGCTTTTGTTCTGCGGTTACCATTAATACCGGCATGGAGGCTAGTTTTGCATCTGCGCGCACATTCTTTAATAAATCGATACCTTGCATACCTGGCATATTCCAGTCAGTTACAAGAAAATCGAATTTCCCGGTTTGTAACATGGGTAATGCCGTATTTCCGTCATCCGCTTCTTCGGTATTGGTAAAACCAAGGTCTCTGAGCAAATTCTTAATAATCCGTCGCATTGTTGAAAAATCATCAACAATTAAAATTTTCATCTTCTTATCAATCGCCACAGCTTTCTCCGTAAGAGCTATTCATAAATTCATAACGTTATTTTCACTATATTCGTAAACCTTATCGGCCGCCTCTGTAGATAACTTAAGGGGATTGAATAGAAAAATGCTTAAAATATCGAAAAATTTATCATTTATGCACGCTTTTTTTACAAAGACATCTTGATACTAACTGTTTGTTTAAATAATAACATGGTCTACAAGATATTGATTAGCTGTACATTTTATAAACATTCAGCCATGCAAATTTGTGGTTTTTGCATATTGAATGAAAGGAGGAGAGGATAATCAGTAGTAACTACACGTAATTAACCAGGCAGTTAATTAAACGGATGAATGCTCTTGCAAGCATTCATCTAAATATTATTATAAAAGCTATTATATTGTTTCTTCTTCACTTCGATTAGACATACGTGCTTGTAAACGAATAACCGCCTGGCTGTGAATTTGACTAACCCGAGATTCACTCACACCCATCACTGCACCAATCTCGCGTAAATTTAATTCTTCATCGTAATACAACGCCATCACCAGGCGCTCTCGTTCAGGTAATCCGGCGATAGCGCCTGAAACGATTCGACGCACATCTTCTCGTTGTAAACCATCTAATATACTTGGGTCACAATTGCTCACATTATCCAACATTGAATCCTCACCGGAACCCATGTCTTCAAAACTTAAAATTTTATGGTAACTATTATCTTGCAGAATTTTATAATAGTCCTCTATAGTCATATCCAGTGTTTTGGCTATTTCGGTATCGCGTGCATCCCGACCGTATTCGTTTTCAATATCGCGGACTGCTGCTGCAACTTCACGTGCCTTACGATGTACTGAGCGTGGAGCCCAGTCATTTTTACGTATTTCATCTAGCATCGATCCACGAATACGGATACCCGCATAAGTCTCAAAACTGGCTCCCTGGGTTTCATCGTAATTCCGGGAAGCTTCTAACAAACCTATCATCCCTGCCTGAATTAAATCTTCAAGCTGTACACTTGCCGGCAAACGATTAATAAGATGACAACCAATCCGTTTAACCAAAGAAGCATGTTGCTCAACCAGGTCATTTGATCTTGTTGCTGGCTGTGTTGCCGCATACATTGCTAATCCATTCATGAGTTTATCCCCGCGCTTAAATTATTTCCCTGAATTAATCTTTCAACAAAAAATTCCAGGTGGCCATTAGCTGTTTTAGGTATTGGCCACCGAATACTTTTTTCTGCTATTAGTTTGTACGATGTCGCTGCTTGACTGCGTGGAAACGCTTCAACCACCGCTCGTTGCTTTCTTATTGCTTTAAGTACTGATTCATCATATGGCACAGTACCCGTAAACTCCAAAGCAACATCTAAAAACCGATCCGTTACTCTGACTAACTTATCGTAAACTTCTCTGCCTGCTTGAACACTTTTAACCATGTTTGCCAAAATTCTAAAACGAAACAAACCATACTCTTTATGTAACAATTTTATCAAAGCATAAGCATCTGTAATCGATGCCGGTTCATCACATACAACAACTAAAACTTCTTGTGCGGCACAGGCAAAGCTAATAACACTGTCTGCAATGCCGGCAGCAGTATCAATAATGAGTACATCAATATCATGGTTTATTTGGCTAAAAGCCTGAATAATACCTGCATGTTGACTTGCTGTAAGTTCGGCCATATTCTTAATTCCGGAAGCAGCGGGAATGACTTTGATTCCACTTGGGCCATCAATCATAACTTCATCCAGAGTATGCTCACCACGGATAACACTTTCTAAAGTAAATGTTGGATGCAGACCGAGTAATACATCGATATTTCCTAAACCCAGATCTGCATCCATGATTAAAACTTTCTTACCTAAATTTTGTAACGATATCCCTAAATTAGCAGAAACATTAGTTTTGCCAACGCCACCTTTTCCACTGGTAACGGTAATAACACGTATCGGATGAGGGTTCTGCATGGGTTTAATTCCTGGCATCTGATGAATATTTTGAGCATTAGCCATGTGCATGCGCTACCATCCCGTTAAGATTTATTGCCGTCGAGCTTCCTTCTGAAAAACTTTCTGACAAATTCTTCTGCGCAGACAAGGTGATTTTTTGCATAATCGAAACACTCTTGCTCACTAAATTATGCGCCCGTGCAATATGTAAATCATCCGGCACTTTCTGACCATCACAATAGTACGCAACCGGTAATTCATGTTCTGCTGCGATTGAAATCGCACCACCTAAACTGGTTGTTTCATCAATTTTAGTCAAGATACAACCATCTAGTTTAGATTGCTTAAAGGTTGATACCACATCATTTAATACGCTTCGCTGAGTGTTTGCAGCAAGCGCTAAAAACATATGAATTGATTTTGAACCGCTATTGAGTAAATCGAGCTGCTCACGCAATTGTGAATCATGCAAACTCACTCCGGCAGTATCTATGAGTACTAATTTTTTATTTCTTAAATCATAAAGAGCATCATTAAGTTCATCTTTATCGGTTGCAACACGTAGTGGAACGCCCAGAATACGTGCATAACTTCTTAACTGTTCATGGGCAGCAACCCGAAAATTATCCGTTGTTATTAAACCAACACTGTCTTTACCGTGTTCCAGGACATATCTTGCCGCCAATTTTGCAATAGTCGTTGTTTTACCAACGCCCGTCGGCCCGACCAGAGCCATCACCCCACCTGTTTTTAATATACCATTTTCAATAACGGGTAATTGATGTGACAAAACACCTAAAGCATGGCGCCACATTGCATCAAATTCTTTTGTATCATCGGCTTCGTTACACAGTTTTTTTGCAAATACCGGACTTAATCCAAGCGCTATTAAACGTTGTAACAAGCGCGTGCGCGATGGATGCTGTTTTGCATCTGCATCCCAGGCCATACCTGACAATTGATTTAAAAGTAAACCGCGAAGTGATTTAATTTCATTTTGAACGTCAGCTAATTCTTGTCCAAGTATATTGGCTTCTGTCGTGACGGGAGTCTGCTTTGTATTATAAGCAGTGTTTTCTGTAGCCGTTGTTTTTGCCTTAGCGGTAGACTGAGGAATATTGCGACTATAGCGGATGTCATCTGCCGCGTGTTGTCTTGATGCAGCCTGACTTGAAGTCGATTGAGTTGAAGCTGTTTGTGTTGACCTGGCTTTGCGCTGGTTCGCAGTGCTGTTAGCTTTTACAGAGGCCGCGGTAGAATGTGGAACAGGAGTTTTATAAGCAGCAGAGTCAGAATTTTTTGCGAGTGCTTCAACATGAGTTTCAGCGACTACACCACCCATTAAGGACTCGTCGTAATCAATTGCCGCAACAATTTCGATGCCACCACTTACACGTTTATTCGATAAAATAACCGCATCAGGTCCTAAAGTTTCTCTTACCTTACGTATTGTTGTACGTACATCTTCAGCTTGGAAACGTTTTATCTTCATTCTGGCGCAGCCCCTGATTTGAATATAATTAAGCTAAGCGTACTAACCTAACCACCAATAACTTATTTCGGTTGACCAACTGTAGCGATTATCTTTATCTGCTTATCCGTTGGTATCTCGTTGTAGGACAATACGTTAATACTTGAAATGGTATGTCGTACAAATCTTGCTAGCATAGTTCGAAGAGCCGCCGATACGAGTAAAATAGCTGGTTGACCTGCTAATTCCTGCTTTTGTGCTGATTCTTGTAAAGCACTGTGCAGTCGTTCTGCTAACCCGGGCTCAACTCCTCCGCCCATTCCGTCCGTTTGCTGTATAGACTGATGCAACAACTGTTCCAATACTGGATCGAGAGTGATAACCGGCAATTCACGCTCCATCCCATTGATTTGTTGGACAATTAATCGTCCAAGTGCGATTCGGACCATGCCAGTTAAAATGTCAGCATCTTGACTCTTAGAGCCATGCTCCGCCAATGTCTCGGCAATAGTACGGATGTCGCGAATAGGGATATTTTCTTCGAGTAAATTCTGCAATACCCGCACTACTACACCCAGAGTCAGTGTATCCGGGATTAAATTTTCAACCAGTTTTGGCGCGGTCTTAGATAATGAATCGAGTAAGTGCTGTACTTCCTCGTGGCCTAGTAATTCATGAGCATGGGTTTGTAATAACTGACTTAAATGGGTTGCTACAACAGTATTGGAATCCACTACGGTATAGCCAAGTGTTTGTGCCTGGTCGCGTTGAGAGTTATCAATCCAGATTGCATCCAGGCCAAAGGCAGGATCGGTCGTTGCAATGCCCTGCAAGGTACCAAAGACCTGGCCAGGATTTATGGCTAAATCTTTGTCCGGTTGAATATCGGCATCGCCTAAGGTAACACCTAATAATGTAATTCGATAACCGGTAGGGGACAGTTCAAGATTATCTCTAATATGAACTGATGGAATTAAAAAACCTAACTCCTGCGATAATTTTTTTCTCACACCTTTAATCCGGCTCATTAACTGGCCCCCCTGACTTTTATCAACCATGGGGATCAATCGATAACCTACTTCCAAACCAATCGCATCCAGCGGAGTCACATCATCCCAGCTTAATTCTTTAATTTCTTTATCTTGTGAAACACTTTTTTGTTGTTGTGATGTTTTTGTTTCTATATTCATGCGTTTTTTTCGCGCAATCAAAAATGCACCTGTACCACAAATGATTGCCAGGGATAAAAATGCAAAGTTAGGCATACCGGGAATGATACCCATGATACCTAAAATGCCGGCGGTGACGCCCAGTGAACGAGGATTTGAAAATAATTGATTCAATACTTGTTCACCCATATTCTGTGAACTTGAAACACGTGTTGTAATGATACCGGCAGAAGTTGATAACAATAATGCGGGAATTTGCGCAACCAAACCGTCACCAATGGTAAGTAGGGTATAGTCTTTTGCGGCATTGGCAAACGTCATATCGTGTTGACCAACACCAATAAGTAGACCACCCAGAATATTTATAAATAAAATCAAAATACCCGCAACCGCATCGCCACGCACAAATTTACTCGCACCATCCATCGAACCATAAAACTCGGCTTCATCTGAAATTTCCTGACGACGTGTGCGTGCCTCATCCTGATCGATTAAACCGGCATTCAAATCCGCATCGATGGCCATTTGTTTACCTGGCATAGCATCCAGAGTAAATCGCGCACTCACTTCCGAAATACGGGTTGCGCCTTTGGTAATAACCACAAAATTGATTATTACTAAGATCGCGAATACGATAATACCCACCGCATAATTACCACCAATAACAAACTCACCAAATGCTCTAATAACCTCGCCCGCAGCATCCGGGCCAGTATGCCCTTCGAGTAACACAACACGCGTGGAAGCAACATTTAGAGCCAAACGCAACAAGGTTGTTAACAACAAAATAGTTGGAAACAGGCCAAAATCGAGTGGCCGTAACGAATAAACTGTTACCAGTAAAATAATTAAAGACAGTGATATATTAAAACTGAATAAAACGTCCAGGGCGAGGGGTGCCAGTGGCACCACTATCATGGCGATCATCACCATCAATAATACTGGTGCACCTAAACCTTGGTAGTGTGCCTTTTTAATGAAACCAAATGAGAGTGATTCTTCAGCCATACTTATGCCTTTATTAAATTAGCTATCAAACTGCAAATCATCAGGGATGGTTAAATCCTTTATTTTATGATTTGTATACTGTCTGGATTTAGATTTTGAATTACGTAATTGGAAAATGTATGCCAACACTTGTGCAACCGCTAAATATAAACCGGCTGGTATCGCTGCATTCAACTCAGTCGTGTGGAATAACGAGCGAGCCAAAGGTGGTGCTTCCAGAATAGGTACATTATGCTCGTTGGCAATTCGACGTATTTGCATTGCAATAATATCTACACCCTTGGCGACAACAACAGGAGCAGCCATGGTTTTAGGATCGTACTTGAGAGCAACCGAGTAATGTTCCGGGTTAGTTATAATAACGTCAGCTTCAGGAACGTCCTGCATCATTCTACGTTGTGCAATATCACGTTGCGCACGACGTACTCTTCCGCGCACTTCAGGATTACCTTCAGTATCCTTATTCTCGTCTTTAACTTCCTGGAAGGTCATTTTTAACTGTTTGTTGTAATCCCAGATTTGAAATGGTACATCAACCAAAGCAATTAAAATAAGTGATGATGCTATGGTAACAAATGCCCATATCAATAAATGTGTCGCATGCGGTAACGCAATACTCACCGACTCATAACCAAGATTTAGATAGTTATCAAATTGTTGATATAAAAATAAAACCGCTACCGAACCGATGATTAAAAACTTAACTAACGCTTTTATTAGCTCTACAAGACCCTTAATAGCAAACACCCGACCAAGTCCTTTTATGGGATCAAGCTTATCCCATTTAAAAGCAAGTGCTTTACCACTAAAATTTAGCCCACCAATCATAAACGGACCAACAAATGCAGCGAGCAGCATAACGAGAAAAAAAGGTGCTATGGTCATTACAGCATGAACTAAGGAATTCTCGAATAACAAATGCATTGAACTCACGTCAAATATTTGTTCTCTGGAAACGGTAAAATTCAACACTGTCAGCTCTTTAATACCTTTAACGATACCCGGACCCAGTAAAGCAACAGCACCTGCTGCTGCCATCATCATAACCATGGTATTTAATTCACGTGATGTAGGAACCTGACCCTTTTCCCTGGCCTGTTGCTTGCGTCGGGAGGTGGGTTCTTCTGTCTTTTCTTGTCCGCTATCTTCAGCCATTTTCTAATGAAACCCCCGAACGAGTCGGTACACATCTAAAAATAATGCATTCGAGGCAGGAGCAATATTAGACATGGTAAGTAACACAAGTGCAAAACCAAGCATCAACGTAACCGGAAAACCAATTGCAAAAATATTGAGTTGCGGCGCTGCGCGCGTCATTATACCAAAGGACAAATTCACCACGAGTAACGAAGCTATGGCCGGAATAGCGATACCAATGGCTCCTGAAAATATATGTCGACCCCATGTAACTATTTGCCACATACTATCTGTAGACAACCCTGTTACTGCAATAGGCAAGGTTTCAAATCCATCAATGACAATTTGAATCAATACCAAATGACCATTTAAACTTAAATATACTAATAAAACGAAAATAATATAAAACTGACTGAGTACTGGTGCTTGCGTGCCATTTTGTGGGTCGACCATTAATGAGAAACCTAATCCCATTTGCATCGCAAGAATTTGTCCTGCCATGATGATGGCACTAAAAACAAGTTGCGTAGTAAAACCAATAGCAATACCAATAAGAATTTGATTTGCTGTGACGTACAATCCCTGCAAGCTGAACACCTCAATTTCTGGCATCGCCGGTAACAGCGGAACAATCACACTGGTCAACGCCAGGCTCACAATCAATTTAACTCTGGAGGGAACAGTTTTCGCTCCAAATATTGGTGCTGTCATCACCACCGCACCTACTCTAAATAATGGCCAAACAAAGGAACCGACAATCGCTGTTAACTCTGAGCCAGTAATAACCATATATCACCCGATTAAGGAGGGAATATCCTGGATTAATTTTGTGGTGTATTCCATTAACATTCTTAACATCCATGGGCCGGCGATCATTAAAGTACCCAGCGTAACGATTAACTTAGGAATAAAACTTAAGGTCATTTCATTAATTTGGGTTGCAGCCTGAAACATACTTACTAACAGACCAACACATAATGCCGGTATTAAAATAACAACAACCAGTAATAGAATGACTTCCAGTGTATGTTGAAATATTGTTAGTACGCTTTCCGGTGTCATGCTTCTTTCCTACTGTGGTGTTAAATGTAACCAGACTTAAATATAAAAGCTCGACGCTAGCGTCCCCATGATTAAGTTCCAGCCATCCACTAGAACAAATAACATGATTTTAAAAGGTAACGAAACAATCATGGGCGACAACATCATCATACCCATTGACATCAAAACACTTGCTACTACTAAATCAATAATTAAAAAGGGGATAAATAACAGGAATCCAATCTGAAAAGCCGTCTTTAACTCACTGGTGACAAATGACGGAACCAGAACGGTAAACGGAATATCATCATTAGAATTATATTGCTTGTCGCCGGAAATTTTCATGAACATACTAATATCGGCTTGACGTGTTTGCCCCAACATAAACTCTCGTAATGGTTTACTACCTTTCTCCACTGCAGTCTGTAGCGAAATAGTATCTTTCATATAGGGCTGCAACGCATTAGTATTCATTTGATTAAAAACTGGTGCCATAATAAAAAAGGTTAAAAACAAGGCTAAGCCGATGAGCGTCTGTGATGATGGAGCTTGCATTAAACCTAAAGCCTGACGCAATATCGACAATACAATTATGATTCGGGTAAAGGATGTCATCATCATTAAGGCCGCGGGCAACATCGTCAGTACTGTCATCAGCGCTAATGTTTGGATACTCACAGAATAAACTTGATTGCCACTTGCCTGGGTCTTTACTGAAAACGCTTCCAGCCCTTCTGCAGCGAGACCTGTGGAAGGCAGGAACAATATGACGAACAAATAAATGACGTGGGAGAATCTCATACGTCACTCCCTGTACCAGAATTTTTCTTAAAGTTGTTCATTGCAGAGTGTAATTTTTCCTGAAATCCACCCAGTGAATTCATTGGCGGTACTGGAATGGGCGTTTCTAATTTACTAAGCAATTGAATATTAGTTTGGGTTATACCGACTAACATCTGTTCCCCCATAACCTGTACTACAACTATTTTTTCGCGTTGACCAACACTTAAGCCCGCAATGATTTTTAAGTTATTAGACTGATTCGGGCTAAGTGTTCCCATTCTTTTAATCAACCAGGCAACTGCAAAAATAAATGCCACAATTGCAAATAGACCGAATAGCATTTGAATGTAATTCGTAACCCCAATATCAGCATGATTATCCAAACCGGGTTGTGCGACAGGATTCGAAAGTTCTTCTTTCGACATATCTGTCCCTAATGACTTTTTTAGGGTGGTTTTAGAATTATCGACGGGTGTAGTTTTTATAGAAGATTTATATTTATCCGTCTCGTTATTACTTGCTTCATTTGCATAAGATATATTCACAAGTACGACAAGACTTATCAATGCTATTGTTTTTATTATTAACGTATTACCCCGAATCATTTTATTCTCAATATATGCTTAACGTAATTTTTTAACGCGTTCGGCAGGACTAACAACATCCGTCAATCTAATACCGAATTTTTCATTTACAACCACCACCTCACCATGCGCGATTAATGTGCCATTGACTAAGACATCCAATGGCTCACCTGCCATACGATCCAGTTCAATCACTGAACCTTGATTAAGTTGTAATAAACTACGGATATTGACACTAGTACGACCTATTTCCATCGACAACTTTACCGGGATATCTAGAATGACATCCATGTTAATATCTTCTTTTGAACCTGAAGAATTATCTTTTAGGTTATCGAAGTCTGCTGCAGCAACCGCTTGAGTCTCTTCAGAGCCAGCTCCTGCATCACCAGTCTCTACCGAATCAGTTCCGGAATCACCGGCTTCTTCCAGGGCTTCAGCCCATTCGTCCATTACATCCGAATCACTCATTACTTTCTCCTTCTAACATTAGGATTGCATTTGGCGTTACAGTCCCCTTATCTACGGGCTGACCAATTTTTACTGCCATCATTCCTTCTGAAACACCGTATTCACAGCGAAATAAAGGTATTTCGTCACTGAACAAAGTTACTTCGTCGGGTAAGTCTATGGGAATCACATCGCCTTCTTTAAAATTTAAAACATCACGAAGTGTTAAATTTACTTCTGTTAACGTTGAATACACAGGGATTTCTGCGAGCTTAATTTCATCTAAAAGCGATGAAGTCCAGCGGTCATCTTTTTCGGCACTATCGCTTTGTAAACCAGCATCTAATAACTCGCGAATGGGTTCGAGCATCGAATAAGGTAAAGTCACTTGAAAATCGCCGCCACCACCATCGAGTTCAACATGAAACGTGCTTAATACAACAACTTCGTTTGGACTAACAATGTTGGCAAACTGAGGATTAACCTCCCTACTCACAAAATTAAATTTTACGGGTAATACCGGCTTCCACGCTTCTTCAAGATCTTTAAAAGCAAGTTCCAGGACCATACTAATGACACGTTGCTCTGTTGGGGTGAATTCACGTCCTTCAATTTTTGCATGGCGGCCAATACCACCAAAAAAATTATCCACCAAAATAAAAACTAACTTCGGGTCAAAAACACAAAGAGCGGGGCCACGTAGTGGATTTACTTTTACAATATTTAAACTGGTTGGTACAAACATACTATGAATGTATTCAGAAAATTTCAGCATTTGTACACCACTGACTGAAATTTCTGCAGAACGTCTTAATAAATTAAATACACTGATTCTGAACTGTCTGGCAAAACGTTCATTAATCATTTCAAGGGTTGGCATCCTGCCGCGAACAATGCGGTCTTGAGACCCAAAATCAAAGCCTCGTGCAACGCCGTCATTCTGGTCAACCTCTTCAGTATCAACATCACCACTATCGACACCGTGTAATAACGCATCAATCTCGTCTTGTGATAACAGTTCATTAACAGACATATTACGTCCTCTACTGCATTACAAAACTGGTAAAATATATAGCTTCAATGTAGCTATGTTTCGCATCTACAGGTGCAGGTACGTGTTGCTGTTCTTCTTCACCTGTTGCAGGCGTCGCAGCAGAAGAAGCGACTTCAGCACTAATTGTACTGTTAATAGATTTTAGCAATTCATGATTAAGCTTCTCTTTACCTTCTCGCGTATTTAACTCATCATAATTTTGACTACTCAAAATTGTGATAAAGTTATTTCTAATAACGGGAGAATGCTCCTGGGCCAAATCAATAGAATGTTGATTACGAGACATAAGAGCGAGTTCTATCTGAACATATCGAGCCTTACGCGTATCTTCAAAGTTAATAATAAATGTTTTATGAATGGGCAAGTAAATAGCGGCAGGATGAGATTCAGCCACGTCCGCTTTCTCATGTTCTCCCTTGCCATCATCCTTCTTGTCGTCAGGCAATAAGAATATTGCAGCAACCCCACCACCGACTACGAGTATCACGACGATTAATATAATAATCAGCAGATTTGTTTTACTCTTACCTGATTTTTCTGTGTCAAGATCAAGATCTTGTTCCTGTTCTTTTTCTTTTTCAGCCATGATTAATCCTTAAGAAAATTCCATAAAACTTCAATAATTTACGATTATTAGTATTAACGGCAATTAAAGTGCAAAACACATGCCACGATAATTACAGATTTAATTCATTACAAATCAATCGGTTAGAATTAGAGAAAAATAGACGTCAATCCATTGACGCAAAAAGAAGAGGGCTTGCCGTGTTACTGACTCAGAGAAGAACGTTCCGGTAATTGTTAAAAATAGCAGGAATGGAACTTATTTTTCCAGATTAATAAAATGAGTACGGTAATATATGAGTTCATTAATAGAATCTTTTACATCATCCATTGCAAGATGGGATGACTGCTTGGTTAAACCCTTAGCTATTTCTGGTTTCCAGCGTTTAACCAATTCCTTAATACTACTCACGTCCAGATTCCGGTAGTGAAAAAAGCTTTCCAATTCAGGCATGCACCGCGCCAAAAAGCGCCGGTCCTGACAAATACTGTTGCCACACATCGGTGAAGCCATTGCTGGAACATATTGACTTAAAAATTCAATGGTTTCTTTTTCAGCTTGAGCTTCTGAGTATTCACTCTGCTTAACCCGTTCGGTTAAACCTGAGCCACCATGTTGCTTGGTATTCCACTCATCCATACCAGCCATAATGACATCAGACTGATGCACTGCAATCATTGGCCCTTCTGCAAGAATATTTAAATCTGGATCAGTAACGATTGTCGCAATCTCAATAATGACATCGTTTTGTGTGTCCAGACCGGTCATTTCTAAATCTATCCAAATTAGATTATTGGCATTTTGTTCCATGGTTAATCCTTATATAATAGCTATCAGTATATGAACTCGATATAATTACTTAAATTAAAGCCCAAATAGGTTTAGTAAAGTTTAGCAGTATTTACCTATTAAGTTCTTTCAATTTTTCGAAATAATACAAAGCCAAAGAGACAATATGACCGCCATCGAAATCACCTACAGTTTTATCTTCTTTCTCATTGCATCCTATATTTTACAAGTCTGGTTATCTCGCCGTCATACACAGCATATACTCGCACACCGTTCAGAAGTTCCCAGTGCTTTTGCCGATAAAATAACACTCGAATCACACCAAAAAGCGGCAGACTATACCATTACCCGCAATAAATTTGGCTTAATCGAACTAAGCTTAAGCACTGCTTTACTCGCTATTTGGACATTAGGTGGTGGATTGCAATTACTTGATGACATAATTCGATCACTTGGATACAGCCCTATAATCACTGGCGTAGCCGTAATTATAGGTTTAAGCATTATCTCTGGCATTATTGATATTCCATTTAGTCTATATAAAACCTTTGTTATTGAAGAAAAATTTGGCTTTAATCGCCTAACATTAAAAATGTTTATTACAGATATGATAAAACAGACAGGCATAATGCTTGTAATTGGTTTGCCTTTCTTAGGCTTCGTGTTGTGGTTAATGAATGATGCAAGCCCTTATTGGTGGCTCTATGTGTGGGGAAGCTGGTTTGGTTTTAGTATGTTAATGATGTGGCTATACCCTGCCGTTATTGCGCCAATTTTTAATAAATTTACTCCACTGAAAGAGCCTGAACTTAAAAATAAAATAAGTAATTTACTTGAGCGCTGCGGTTTCACCAGTAACGGCGTATTTATTATGGACGGCTCGAAACGTTCCAGCCATGGTAATGCTTACTTCACAGGCTTTGGAAATAACAAGCGCATTGTTTTTTTTGATACCTTACTTAACTCATTAGAACATGATGAAATAGAAGCGGTACTTGCCCATGAGCTTGGCCACTTTAAACGTAACCATATTAAAAAACGTATTCTAACAATGGCCCTAATGAGCTTTGCAGGATTGGCATTACTCGCTTGGTTGATCGATCAATCCTTCATCTATGAAGGCCTTGGTGTAACCCAGCCTTCGTTCTACATGGCATTAATTCTGTTCATGCTGGTAACTCCGGTTATTAGTATTTTCCTCCACCCACTATTTTCATTAATGAGCCGTAAACATGAATTTGAAGCAGATGAGTTTGCCGCACATAATACCGATGCAAATAACCTCATTACGGCACTGGTGAAACTCTACGAAGAAAATTCGAATACACTCACCCCGGATCCAGTATATTCAGCATTTTATGATTCGCATCCACCTGCATCTGTTCGCATCGCGCAATTAAAAAAAATGAGTCCAGTTTAAGATATGAAGTATTTACTATCAGCTATGACTTTATGCTTTTCAGTGGTAACGGCAAATACCAGTTTTGCCGTCGACATTGATCGAGGTCAGGAGTTGCATGATAGTAATTGCATTAGCTGTCATGCAGCAATATACGGAGATAAAGGCAATCAAATTTATACCCGACCCAATCGTAAAATTGAAACACTAATGGGTCTGGAAACACAGCTCAAACGTTGCAAAGATAGTCTCGGTACAGATTGGCCAGAAGATCAAATACTTGACGTGCAATATTACCTGAATACTAATTTTTACCACTTCGAAGAATAGGCATGCACGAATTACCAAATATTGATTTATTGGGTTTAAGCTGTAAAAACTATACTAAAAATGAACTAAAATTTTCGACTGCCAAAATCAAAGAATTATTAAAGTTAGTATCCGGTTGGGAAGTAAATCAATCAACTGATGAATCAGCCATACCTTTTATCTACAGAGACTTTAAATTTAAAGACTATTACCAAACACTCGCCTTTATTAATGCAGTTGTCTGGATAGTACATCAGGAGGATCATCATCCTGAAATCACTATTCGCTATAACACCTGCCATATTGAATTTTCCACCCACTCTATAAAAGGCTTATCCCTAAACGATTTTATTTGTGCAGCCAAAATAAATCATATTTAAGATCATTATATAAAAATCAATAACAATAAAAGTTAACTATTTTATGACTGAAAAACTTCTTTTAGATGCTACCGTAATTGCAAGTTATGGCAACCAATGCAAAATTGAAACAACCGATAAATCGCTGGTAAGAGCCAAATCCTTAAAAAGTATCGGTAAACCTTTATGTGGCGACAAGGTTAAGTATATAATCGAACAAAATAACGAACACGTTATTACCGAAATTTTACCCCGTACCACAATATTATCGCGACTTAATAATTTAAATCCAAAACCAAAACAAATAGCCAGCAACATTGAACAAATGATAATTGTAGTCAGTGCTAACAGTCCAATTAAATACGGTTTAATTGACCGCTATTTAATAGCCGCCGAATTTTCCGGCTTCACACCTGTTATTGTTTTAAATAAGATTGATCAAATAGACGAATCTGAACTTAATGCTTTAAAAAACGACATGCAACTCTATTCAGACATCGGTCTGCCAGTTTTTTACCTAAGTGCGATTAAAGATATCGGAATTAATTCGCTGTTAAACGTTACTGCGAATAAAACCAATATTGTTGTAGGCCAATCCGGTGTCGGCAAGTCTTCTATTGTTAACGCGATTCTGCCCGAGATGCCGGCAATCACCAAAGAAATATCGGACAGTAACAACAAAGGCAAACACACTACGACCACTGCCTACCTTTACTCCATACCAAACAATGGCAAACTTATCGATTCGCCCGGAATACGTGAATTTGGATTATGGAATATAGAAAAAAACGAATTAGCCAAAGGCTTTACAGAAATACAGCACACCAGTGAACATTGTAAATTTCGCAACTGCTTACATCAGGCAGAACCAGGCTGCGCAGTTGTTTCAGCTGTAAATACAGGAGATATTAGCAAACAACGTTATGAAAGTTATTTATCAATATTTAAATCACTTGACTAAATAACGGCTTTATTTCCATTTTTTTCCTAAATACAGTACAAATATCAAACTAGGCTTAACACTATTACATTCTTCATCTATACTTATATTCAGGATGTAGATGAAATATTAAAAATACAATAAATTCCAATAAAGAAATGGACCGTCTTTAAGAAATCAAATAGGTTCATATAAATCAAGGTCTGGATAGCATGCGCATCGATCATGTACTGTTTTTTTTTACCTTTTTACTCATTCCACTATTAAATCTATACAGCAGTTTAAGCTTCGCTCAAAACAGTGAAGAAATATTACTATTACAACTCTCCGGCAATGAAGAACTCGTAAGCATTGCAACCGGCACACCACGCCTAGTATCAAAGGCACCTGCAGTTACAACCGTGATTACCGCCGCCGAGATTGAATCCAGTGGAGCCAATACCTTTAAAGAATTACTTGAGCGAGTGCCTGGCTTGCATGTTATTACCTCTAAAGCGAAAGTACAAAGCCCCACCTATGCCATACGAGGCATTAACACCAGCCAAGGACCACATACACTTATTCTGGTAAACGGAGTTGCGATTACTTACTTATTAACCGGCTCATTACCATCAGGATTTCAAGTACCGCTTGCCGGAATAAAACGTATAGAAATTATTCGTGGCCCGGGTTCAGCGGTATATGGTGCAGATGCTTTTTCTGGAGTAATAAACATAATTTCTAAAACCAATAAAGATATTAACGGCTCACGCGTTGGCGTTAAAGCTGGATCATTTAACACTCGCACTATTTGGGGACAATATGCTAACGAATATTCTACAGGATGGAATACTACTGCAAATATAGAATTTGCCAAGAGTGATGGTGATAGAGATAGAATTATTGACAGCGATCTTCAAACTATCCTGGATGCTAAATATTCAACTTCCGCATCCAATGCGCCTGGAGCAATGAATACACAATATGAATCACTTACCACTAACTTAACACTCTCAAAAAATAACTGGACATCGCACTTCAATAGTTGGAATAGAAAGTTAGGAACAGGTGCTGGTTTTGCAAACGTTCTCGATCCCACCGGGTTTACACGTCACGACCAATATCTTTTTGCTATTAGCCACGAAGATAAAAACTGGCAACCAAACTTATCGATTAAAACTCGACTTAGTTATTTGTATCTGAATAGTAAAGCACGTTTAAATATATTTCCCAAAGGTAGTATCCTGCCAATTAGTAGTGATGGAAACTATGATCCCGTAGCGCCGGCTGGAACAGTACTATTCACTGATGGCTATATTGGCAATCCAGGTCGAACTGAAAAAACCACTAATCTTGACATCACATCAATATATCGAGGTTGGAAACAACAGCTGTGGCGTTTCAATTTTGGCACAAAAAAAGAAATTTCTAATGGGAGTTCGACTCAAAACTTTGGCCCAGGTGTAATTGATGGTACGGTATCCCCCATTGATGGTACCCTAAGTGACATATCAGGCGCCACAAGCGTTTATATACCTAACTCCAACAGGACAGTTTCGTATGTGTCAATACAAAACGAATGGCATTTCGTAACTGACTGGAATCTCACTGCAGGCTTACGCTATGACGACTATTCTGATTTTGGAGGCACCACCAACCCACGTCTATCATTGGTATGGGATACTCGCCATAACTTAACCACAAAACTACTTTATGGACGCGCCTTTAGAGCACCAAGTTTTGCTGAACTCTATTCACAAAATAATCCGGTGCTTACAGGCAATTCTAAACTTGATCCAGAAACAATTAACACTTACGAACTGGTATTTGATTATCGCTCAACAACTTCATTATCGGCTGTGCTTAATATCTTTCAATATAACGCTAAAGGAATTATTGAATTTGTAGACGACGATGGTATAGCAGGTGGTTCTGCCACTGCACAGAATAGCAAAGACCAACATGCCGAAGGATTTGAGCTAGCTTTAAAATGGCAACCCACTTCTAAACTCAATCTAATTGGTAGTTATGCACAAAACAATGCACACGATATGCAAACAAAAGCATACGTAGCCGATACTCCCCGCAAGCAAATTCATTTTATTGGCAATTGGAAATTCCATTCTCATTGGACTACCAGTATCGACACCTATCGCGTTATGGACAGAGCTCGACCAAGTAATGATTCACGTGAAAAAATCGACGACTACACTTGGGTCAATGCCACTCTACATGGAAATAATTTTATTAATGAATGGGATATTACGATAAGCGTACGCAACCTATTTGACACTGATGCCCGTGAACCCGCTCCAATTGAAATTAAAAATGACTACCCGCTGGAAGGACGCAGTGTCTATTTCAGTATTTCTACTGAAATATAAAATTAAAGTGTGATTACTATTAGTTTGAAATTGAATCAGCTTATCAAAACTTACCTGCATAGGATAATTACAGCCTTGTTGATATGCATGGCAATGCTGTTTCCATTGATTCTGGCTCAGGCGAATAAACAATTTGAATCGGTCAAGAATATTCTTGTTATTTATCCTGAATCGCGCCCTGCTTATCAAAGCATATACGATACAATAATTCAGGGTATGCAAAATAATACACAAACTACGCTAACTATTACATCCTTTAATAACACAACAAGTAGTAGTGATATTGAACAACTCATTACGACAACAAATGCCAGCGCAGTTATTGCACTAAGACAGGCTGGTAAACTTTTCGCTCAACAGTTAAATCTCGACATTCCACTTATTACAGGTGCTCATGTGTTATGTGAAGCTGGCAAAGCATCAGTAAGTTTGGCAGCGGATCCATTTATTTTATTTACACGCTTAAAACATCTTAAACCCGACGTAAAAACCGTCTATGTTGTTCATAATAAACAAAACACCCAATGGTTGATTCAAGATGCTGTAATAACAGCAAATAAATTAAATCTTAATCTAAAAGTATTTGTCGCTGACGATATCAAGAAAACATCTTCTTTGGTAACAAAGGTAATTGACCAGGCACAGGAGAATACCTCGGCAATATGGTTACCTTTAGATCCTGTGTTACCTGTTAAAATTTTATTACCTGAATTGTTACGGGCAGCATGGAATAAAAATCTGGTCATCTTTAGTAATAATCCGGTTGATGTTCGTAAAGGCGTGTTGTTTGCTATGTATCCTGATTATGAAAAAATGGGTACACAACTTTTAGACCTTGCACTAGCACGCATTAGCGGACTTAAACCGAGTCGTCCAGAACCCAGTCGCCACCTTAATTCAGCTGTAAATAGCCGTACAGCAATGCACCTTGGCATAAGAACTGACCTAAATAAAAGTAATTTCAACCTGATTTTTCCGGAATAATTATAATGTTTAATTTCATTGAAGAAAATATACTGAGATACAGCTTTAGGCGACGCATCCTGGTTATTGTCTCACTGTTTTTATTGCTACTATCTCTACTTATAGGAACCATCAGTTCTTTACTATCCACCTCGAAAATTAAAGATATATTATTTACGCAAGGCGCACAATGGATCCAAACATTGGCAGATAATAGTGATATTGCATTTATATATAAGAACGGGGATGCTGTGAATGAACTTGTACGAACATTAATGCAAAATAAATCTATTGAATATATCGAATTAATCGATGATACCGGCTCTATATTATTTCAGCAAGGTATTAAAAAAACTACACTTTCTTACCCTATTAACTATAGCAACAATCAAGTAGCGTATAGCACTGATAACGAATGGCTTTACAGTGTAAAAGTATTGTCAGGCTCTATATCCAGAACGACCACATTAAATATGAACAACAAAATTTATACAACTGATTTACTCACTCGGACACCCTCAGTGTTATTGGGTTATGTTAATATGAGAGTGAGTAAACTGGAGCTAAAGACTGCAAGAAACAATATTTTTATCTCAAACCTTACCATAGCAATATTTATTTCTTTATTTTTAATTTTAGTTTTGCATGGATTACTAGGTCGATTATTTATTCCCTTCGATAAATTATCAAAAACTATGACACGCATAAAACAAGGTGAATGGATTGGACTTGAAGGATCACCAAATATAAAGGAACTCAGTTCAATTTATATCGCGTTTAACGCTATGACTAAAGCATTAAAAATACGGGACAATGAATTACAAATAACAAATAAAAACCTTGAAGATATAGTACAACAGCGCACAAGAGAGCTAGAGGAGAGTAATACCGAACTTAAATCTTTTAATTATTCGGTGTCCCATGACTTACGTGCCCCATTACGCAGCATCAGTGGGTTTAGTAAAATCATATTGGAAGACTTTAATAAAGATCTTCCCGACGATGCTCAAAAGTATTTAGAACGCATAGTCATTAACGTGGATAGAATGAGCGATTTAATTGATGATATGTTGATGTTGTCGCGTATATCATTGCAGGACATAAATTATCAGGAAGTTAATTTAACCCTCATTATTACACGAATTATCGATAACTATAAGTTTGAACATAACGACGCTAATATTAACGTAATTTTACAACCAAATCTTTTTATTCAGGCGGACTTAGGATTGATGACAATTGTAATGGAAAATTTAGTAGGTAACGCCCTTAAATACTCAAGCAATAAAAAGCAAGCCAATATTAGTATTGGCTTCAGCCTGGACAAAGAAAATACTTTGTATATTTCTGATAATGGCGTAGGCTTTGATATGGCGTTTGTTGGAAAACTATTCTCCCCTTTTCAAAGGCTACATTCTTCAACTGATTTTGAGGGCTCCGGTGTTGGCCTGGCAATAGTTAAACGTATTATTAAAAAACACCATGGCAAGGTGTGGATTGAGTCAGAAACTGACAAAGGCACTACAGTTTACATCGAACTTAATACTTAAATACTTCAATTTAAGATATCCTGTTTTATTGTTTTAGCTCCTTCTGAAATTTTCATATCCAATTCAGACTTTCGATTCATAACAATAATAGTAATGCGCCGGTTGCTTGGATCAGTCTTGTTTTTCTTATTATACAGGACAGAAGATGAATACCCGACAACACGGCCGATTTGTTTAATCTTGACGCCACTTTTTAATAACGTTCTACGTGCCGCATTGGCTCGATCTGCGGATAATTCCCAATTAGTATAGGGCAACTTAACTTCTTCACCATAATCGTTCTCGTAAAGAATATAACCTTTATGAAAGCGAGTGGCATCAGTATGCCCGCTGATACTAAGTTGGTTAGGAACCGTGCTAATTGTTTTACCAATTTCGTATAAAATTTTAGTGGTGTACGATTTTAATGTTGCACTACCCAGATCAAACATAGGGCGGTTCTTTTTATCAAATATTTGAATGCGTAAACCGTCAGGGGTTATATCTAAATGAAGTTGTTCTTTATACTTCAGTAATGAGGCATTTTTCTCAATCGCTTTCTTTAAAATTTTCAGTAGATTATCGAGGACTTTTTTATCAGCTTGACGTTTTTTTTGCTCTGCTTTTGATTCTATTGCCTTGTTCCCATCTACTTGTAATTCTTCATCACCTTTTTTACGTTCAGGTTGCTCTGTTTTTTGGCTTACATCTTGTTTACGTGTTCTATCTCCGCGTGGCATTTCTTTTGCTCCACCGAGCTTAATCATACTGGTACTCGCGCCACCAATCCCTTTTACACCTGCAGGATTTTTAAAATAATCTGAAATACCGGCGCGCTGTGCTTCATCCGTTATCCCGAGTAACCATAACAACAAAAAGAACGCCATCATCGCTGTTACAAAATCGGCATAAGCTACTTTCCACGCCCCACCATGATGGCCATGGCCGCCTGCGACAATTTTCTTGATAACTATCGGTTGTTTTTTGTCATCCCCTGCCACGTGTTATTCCTTTGGAGCACCCTTAACAAATTCTTCTAATTCAATGAATCCTGGCCGCATATCGCTGTACAACGCTTTACGACCAAATTCGACAGCTATTTGAGGTGTATATCCATTTAAAGTCGCCATCATGCACACTTTTGCACATTCAAATAATTTGGAGTCTTCTTCTGCTTGAGCTGCCATTGCTGTTCCGAAAGGACCCACGAAACCATATGCCATCAAAATACCCAGGAAAGTCCCCACCAATGCCGCACCAACGTGGTGCCCCAAAACTTCCGGTGACTCGCTGATATAGCCCATGGTAATAACAACACCCATTACTGCAGCGACAATACCAAAAGCGGGTAAGCCATCTCCCATCCCTGTAACAGCCGCACTCGCTCTGTGCCCTTCTGCATGATGTGTATCAAGCTCAACATCCATCAGCCCCTCTAATTCGAAAGCATTCATATTTCCGCCCACCATAAGACGTAGGTAATCACAAATAAAATCGATTAAATGGTGGTTAGCAGCTAGCTTGGGATAGGTTTTAAATATTTCGCTCTCATGAGGTTCATCAATATCACTCTCTAATGCCATTAAACCTTCTTTACGAGATTTCGAAAACAATGCGTACATAAGACCGAGTAAGTCCATATAAACTTGTTTCTTATACTTTTGACCTTTAAATAGCGCAAGTAATCCCGACACTGATTCTTTAAGGACTTTAGCAGGATTAGCAATAATAAAAGCGCCGATTGCTCCGCCAAGGATAATGACTATCTCAAAAGGTTGCCATAATGCTAGAAGATCACCACCAGCGGCGGTGTAACCAAAAACAATACAACCACACACCATGATTAAACCAATTATCAACTTCATTCTTATTCGTCCTTAACGTACTTATCATTTCCACTAAAATAAAACCATAGGAAGCTACTACACAAAATATCGACCCAAAGAGATAAAACTTGAGTAGATATAATGATTTTCTGCCAATATATTAATTTTAGTCCTTGTTATTAAAGATATTACTGAGTTGAACCGATAATACTTTGTGATTCAGTATCAATTTAAGCCACAGTGCCAGAAAATATTTAATGACAAAACAAATACGTACAGCAAATGTTTTACAAGACGTCCTATCAATGATCGGGAACCAGCATTTCCCGGTGATGGAACGAACGATTATTGCCTTACGAAAAATTTGCTCGGATGAAAATGCGCGCACTGACGAAATAGCCCACATTGTAAGCCGCGATCCCGGTCTCACCATTTATTTACTTAGATTGTGTAAGACAAAATCACATAGTAGTTTAAGGAGCGAAATCACCTCAATTTCACAGGCTTTAATGCTGTTGGGTGTAAAGCAGGTAAGTCAATTGCCAGCCAAACTGCCTAATCTGGACAAGGTTCTAAAAGATCCAGCCAAAGCACGCTTGTTAATGACTTTTAGTCGTGCTTTCCATGCCGCCGAGCAGGCAACCGAATGGGCTAGTATTCGACGCGATATGAACACCGACGAAATTTTTGTGGCAACACAAGTACATTTTATTGGAGAAATGGCACTTGCAATGTTTTATCCGGAAAAATTAGCGGAAATCGATAGCATAAGAAGACGAAGACAAATTGCAAGTGAAGAAGCTCAGTATCTTGTGTTAGGTTTTGCTATCAACCAGCTTAGTTATGAGTTAGCTCGACAATGGGATTTACCCAGTCTGGCACTTGAAGCATTAAAGCCGGAAAATGCCAAATATCCACGTGCCTATAGCATAATGCTCGCAGTACAACTTGCCCGAGCGGCGGCTGTTGACTGGCATGGTGGTAAAACACATGTCATACAACAACAAGTTGCGGGATTTCTTGATAGACCCATTGATGAAATTGTTACCGCGAATCATAAACTTGCGGTGAAAGTTGCCCGAGCAACCGATTTGTATGGCGTACGTCCAGCTGCGGCTTTACTTCCCATGCTGAATGATCCAGTTGAAGAAGATGTTGTTCAATTAAAAAATCCGAATGAACATGCCGATATATGTTTGATTCCGCAACGACCTTTACTACATAACGTAATGGAAAGTATAAAAAATGCAGGTACTGATATAACTCTTAAAGAACTCATCCATTTAGTTCTCTCGGGTATGCATGACGGTATTGGACTCAATCGAGTTGTCTTTGCAACCAGGAACGAAGAAAAACAAGCGATGATTCCCTTTGCCATTAAAGGCGCCGATAACGACCCGCTGTTTAATCGTTTTAAAATACTGATTGATAAAAAAAATCTATTCGGTCGCTTAATGCAAAAGTCGCAAGCTATCGTAATTAATAATAAAACACGCCCTACATTCTGGGAACTGATACCCGATAATTTCAGATCGCTTATCGTGACCGACTCATTCGTCGCAATGTCCATTTTTATAAACGATAAAGAAATTGGAATATTCTATGCTGACCGACATACGAAAGACTGCCAGATAGATGATAACAGTTACCGTCTGTTCAAATCGTTATGCTCGACAGCGATAGAGACGATGGGAAGAATGAAATCATTGCAACTTAGAGAATGATTGAGAGTTATTTCGATAACTCAATATAAAAAAGTAGAATTATTTAGTCTAAATATTGTTAAGCCAGTATATCAATCAGCCGAAACAACACTTCGCCCCAGCAATGCATGCGATAAAGTTGAACCATTTACAAACTCGAGTTCTCCCCCTATCGGCACCCCGTGAGCAATACGCGTTGTTTTAATATTGCGTTTCTTTGTCATTTCCGAAATGTAATGTGCAGTTGCTTCACCTTCCACATTTGGGTTGGTTGCCAAAATCACCTCGGTTACTTCACCACTATCTAACTGAATCGCTAATTTATCCAAACCAATTTCATGTGGGCCGATACCATCTAACGGTGACAAATGACCCATTAAAACAAAGTAGCGTCCCTCATACGAAGTTGATTGTTCAAACGCCTGGACATCGGAAGGTGATTCAACAACACAAACAAGTTGTTGCTTGCGTTTGGGATTATCACAGACCTCGCAAATGTCTGACTCGGTTAACACCCGGCACTTGGAGCATTCACCGACATGTTCGATTGCAGCGGCGAGCGATTGCGCTATTTGTATTGCTCCTGGTTTATCATGTTGCAATAAATAAAAAGCCATACGTTGCGCCGACTTTTGCCCGACACCGGGCAAACGTTTTAAAGAACTGATGAGCTGGCCTATAAGCGGGCTATACGACATAGAATATAGTACCAAAAACTTAGAATGGTAGTTTAAAACCAGCAGGTAAATTCAAACCATCGGTTAAGCCTGAAAATTTATCTTGAGTTGTTTTTTCAACCATACGAACTGCATCATTCATTGCAGCTGTAACTAAATCTTCTAGCATGTCTTTATCGTCACCAACAAGGCTGTCGTCAATCTCAACACGTTTAACGTCATGTTTGCAGGTCATAGTTACTTTAACCAGGCCGCCACCGGACTGCCCGATTACTTCAATATTACCCATTTCCTGTTGCGCTTTTTGCATGTCTTCTTGCATTTTTTGCGCTTGCTTCATTAAATTTCCAATTCCACCTTTCATCTATGTTTCCTCTTTATTCACTTAAGTTATACTATATTGAGACCTTTGCACGGATAGCGAGAAGGCAGAGTACAAGGCGAAAATTAACGAAAAAGCGGAGTTTACACGTAGTAAATGAGCATTTTAAGTTGATTTTCAACGCCGTAATCTGCCTTCTCGCTATTCGTGCAGAGGTCGCCTTACTCTACGGGTTGTACTGAGTCTGGCTGCACATACCCATCAAAAGCTTCCAGTAATGACTTTACATTTTCATCGTCATCAATAATCGCTTCTGCGCTAGCTATTTTTTCATGCCCGATGCGTTGCTCTCTCGCGGAAGGTGTTTCACCTTCTACTTCTTTCATATGGATCGTTAAAACGATATCAAGACCTAATAATTTTTTTACAGATTGCTGTATGCGCGCTTCACGTTCTTTATTATGTAATGGCGCGCTTGCAGGCGCTAAGGCAAGTACAATATTGTTATCCGTTACTTGCACGAGTACACATTGGTTAGCAACTTGCTTATCGATACCACCGATGTCTAAACCAGCCGCAATTTCATGCCAGGCAGAATGAATCGAAATTGGCGCGCATGGTTGTACGATTTTATTTTCGGGAATTTTATTTTCCGGAATATTGTTTTTTGGTACATTACTCTGTTGTTGAGTATCTGGTTGAACCCTACTTTGATTGTAGTGTGCTGACGTCCCTTCATTAACACTCAGATTGTTCGATACAGGTTGTTCGACTGCCGTGCTGGTACGTTCTGTTGGTATTTTTTTATTCGGCGGTACTATTGCTGTAGTTCGTGCGACGGACATTACCTCAGCAGAAGTACTCGGTTTGAACGCTAACATCCGCAGCAATACCATTTCCAAACCACTACGAATACTCGGTGCAAGATCTAAATCACGTTGTCCGGTTAAACCAATTTGGTAATATAACTGCACTTCTTCGGCACTTAATTGTGATGCAAATTCTTTTATGGCTTCTAAACTTATTCCTTGTTCTTCAAACATCGTATCGCAAGCCTCGGGGACTTGTTGGAACAAAGCGATGCCATGCAATACACTTAATACTCCTTTAAGTACGCCGTTTAGATCAGGCACTTGTTCGCATAGTTTAGCCAGTACTTGCATAACACCACTGGCATTTTGATTTATTAACTTTTCAACCAAACTCATAACCAGTGTGTTATCAAAACTGCCTAACATCGTGGTAACATCTTCAACTTTAATTGAACCTGCTCCATAAGCAATGGCCTGATCCAGTAAACTTAAGCCATCTCGCATACTGCCATCCGCAGCGATGCCTATCTGTTTGCAAGCACCCGTTTCATAAGGAATAGTTTCTTTATCGAGCAGACTTTGGCAATACGTTGAAATACGTTCGACAGACAAACGGCGTAAATTAAATTGTAAACAACGCGATAAGATAGTGACGGGTAACTTCTGTGGATCAGTGGTGGCGAATAGAAACTTCACATGCGGCGGGGGCTCTTCCAGGGTTTTCAATAAGGCATTGAAACTACTTACCGAGAGCATGTGTACTTCATCGATAAGATAAACTTTGTAGCGGCCCCGACTTGGGGCGTATTGGACATTGTCGAGTAAATCGCGAGTATCTTCTACTTTGGTACGCGATGCTGCATCCACTTCAATCAAGTCAACAAAACGTCCTTCATCGACTTCGCGACAGGTAGAACATTCACCACACGGTTGAGAGCTAATACCTTGTTCACAATTAATCGATTTCGCTAAAATTCGCGCAATGGTTGTTTTACCCACACCCCGAGTACCCGTAAATAAAAAAGCATGATGTAGCCGGTCAGAATCGAGTGCATTAATTAAAGCACGCAGAACATGCTCCTGGCCGACCATTTCACTAAAATTTTTCGGGCGCCATTTTCGCGCTAAAGCTAAATAACTCATTAGAAATCAAGACTCGCCACTGTGTCATTAAAATATAAATATCAGTCCGTTATTCTAACGGCTTATTTATCAGGAGCCCAGTGTTTAATCTGTTATTTGAGGAGTGAGAATATCAGAGGAGAATGTAAGTAATTGTAATTTATAGAGAATTGGGTGGTAGTCTGTACAAGCCACACCCCGGCACCCGAATCCACCACTACCGTTGCTCCCTTCCGGGCCTGGCGGGGTTTGCGGTTTATCGTCGCGAGGGGACCCATACAAACTACCATAGATTGGCCGATTTAAAATACAAAACAGCCTACTTTGCTTTAAGCGCGCAAGGATACCACAAACATAGCAATACTGACCATTGTTCGGGAATAAAGTTATATTTTCTAAATCATCACTTTATAACTGGCTTATTTTTTCCAAAAGAATGCTCGTATCAAAGGGTTTTGTCAGTATGGTATGAATATGCTCGGAGGCAGAGCTCAGTTCTGTTTCACCGTACCCTGTCATTAGAAAAATAGGCAAATCCTGGCGGATTGCATAAATACGCTTCACTAATTCAGTACCACTTAATTCCGGCATACTTTGATCCGTTATCAGCAGGTCGTATTTGTCCGGATTATCTGAAAATGTTTTAAAAGCTTCCGTACTATTGGTTTCTTTGGTTACTTGATAGCCTTTTACGCTCAAGATTTCAGACATGAAGTTCGCCACTGAAACGTCGTCATCGACAATTAAAATATGGAAATCCTTCAAGGCTTTACTGTACTTAATGTTGGAAGTCTTAGCTTCAGGCAATACCTTTTCTGCAACGACGGAGACAGGGAACAGAAGTTTAAACTCAGTAAATTCACCGACAGTGGTATCAACAATTACATGCCCCTCCATATCATGTAACATACCGTGCAAGGCTGATAATCCCATCCCCGTTCCACCTTCGTGTTGGCGAGTAGTAAAAAATGGCATGAAAATATTATCTATATTATTAAGTGAAATACCCTTGCCGCTGTCTCTTACCGAAATGTAGATATACTTTCCAGAGATTACGTCATGACATGAGTTACAGTTCATCTTTTCAAAAGAATTCATCGCTACACTAAAAGTTAGTTCACCATGTTTTTGCATCGCCTCGTTAGCATTTACCGCAAGACTAATTAACATTTGATGCAGACGAACAGGATCCAGAAGGACTAGAGGAACTTCGTCCAGTTTAGTTACAATACGCACTTCAGCAGGAAAAGTTGAGCTAATAATTTTTACCGCCTGGTTAATCGCTAAATGAAGATCAACCGGTTTCGGTTCACTGAAGGTGGTAACACTAAAAGCCATCATTTGCTTTACAAGATCACGAGCAAATTTTCCTGCGGTAATTATTTCAGTAATAGATTCTTCTAGTTCATTATTCTTATACTGTTGTATTTCATCTAAAACCAAATCAGCAAAACCAAGTATGCTAGCGAGTTTATTATTAAAATTATGTGCAACCCCTGCTGTTAATTGGCCGATGGCTTCGATACGCTTAGCATTATATAGTTGCTCATTGATTTTCTTTTTAAGCGTAATGTCCCGATTAATAGCTACAAAATGTGATATGCAGGAGGTTTCATCTTTTACCAGAGTAATACTTTGCTCTTCAAGATACAAAATTCCATCTTTTCTTTTATTCCAGATTTCACCAATCCAAATGTCCCCGGCTAAAATCGTACTCCACAACTTATCATAAAATTCAGCACTTTGTTTATTCGCTCGTAAAATACTCGTACTTTTATTCATCAACTCATCAAGCGAATAACCCGTCGACTGTTCATAAGCATAATTTGCCCATATTATTATTCCATTAACATCGGTAATAACAACCCCATCGGCTATCGCAGATAAAGTGGCTTTGCACAAATTAGGTATGTCACCAAGGTAGAGTTGGGAGGGGCCACTTTCAGATATTGTCATCTTAAATTGGCCTGAATACTGTGAAGCAAGATTTCAAATACACTCGCGGATAAATATCCATCATATGCTCAATTCCATGCTTATAAATATACTAAGGTGCTTACTAATATCTCGCCATGTACTTATTGAAACTTCTGATTTTTACTATTACATATAAATCTTTTTAGCTCAAATTTTCTACTGTTAAATCTTCCAACTTATAAACTCTATTGAAAACTATCTCTTACAATACTTACTCCTGAAACGATTCAATGTTATTCGTATTTATTCCAAGTAATTGAAGCAGTTCATCTTTGTCTACCGGTTTAGGTAAACAAGCCTCGGCACCTGCGGCCAGAATCTTTTCAACATTATCAGCAGATGGATAACCGGTCATAGCAATCACCCGTATTTCAGACGTAATCGAATTAGATTTAATACGCTGACATACGGTAAATCCATCTAAACCCGGCATCATTATGTCAAGTAACACTACATCGGGTTCCTGTTCACGAATTTTTAAGCCTGCACTAAAGCCATCGTTCGCCACTGCAACCTCCACTTGTGTTGGAAATTTACTTAAAAGCTTGTTTAGATAATTTGTAAACTGAATATCATCATCCACAATTAAAATAGATGTCTTCAGATTTTGTTTTTTGAGCGTAGTTAATCCGCGTTCTTTCGAGAAACGTTCAACTTCACTTGGCAAAAACCGGCGATGCCCCCCTGGGGTTGTTAAAGCTTTAATTTCTCCCTTCTCAGCCCAAAGCCTTACCGCTGCAGGAGAAACCATTAACAATTTGGCAACTTGGCCCGGAGTTAAATAGGATTCGTCTTGATTAGTCATTCATTCCCTCACAATTCTGTATATCTAATGTCAATTCACATGTTTTGCTTAACATGTACTCATAGCATAACGTATTTAACGAAAATAGCGAAATTAACGTTTTAATACGTATATCTATGTTATCTTTACTAGTGATAGTATGAAATTAATGATATAGAATCAGTTTTTAGAATTAGTCTAATTTAATATTCCTTAATCTATGACTAAGTCAGTCATATATAATGGAAGACTAATAAATTATATGTTCACCTATTTATCTAAAATTGCAATTGGTATTTAATCTATCCAAATTTACGACTGCCATAGACTCTTCAAGATAAGCACATATACTAAAATGTATTAAACAAATAACGAATTACTTTTAAATTCAAATTCATTTGAACAACCGACATATAAAAATATAGGGTGTGATGAATCAGCGACTATACATTCTTGATGATGATGAGCAATATGCTAATTTGCTCGCTGAAGTTGCCACAAATGCTGGCTGGCTGGCTATACCAGAACAAAGTGCATGCACATTTCTCGAAACAGAGTTTCCCAAAAACAGCGTTCTCGTATTAGACCTCATAATGCCGGAAATGGATGGTATTGAAGTTATCCGTGCACTAGCTGAAAAAAGATGCGATTTACTCCTAATACTAGTAAGTGGTTTTGATACCCGGGTACTTCATTCAGCACAACAATTGGCCGAGGCACATAAGATAAAAGTCCTAGCTACACTGACCAAACCTATATCTGTCCAGGAATTTACCCATGTACTTAAGCAAATAAATGTAGTACTACCTATAGTAAAAAAATCAGCTGTAAGTAACTCTCCTGTCTTGGCCGAAGAATTAAATGAAGCTTTACAGAAACATCAGTTAATACTTCATTACCAACCTCAAATTAACATGAAAACGGGAAGAATAGAGAGTGTCGAATCTTTAGTTCGTTGGCAACATTCAGAGCGTGGCTTGTTATTCCCTGATCAGTTTATCACTCTCGCTGAAGAGAATAATTTAATTGATAAATTAACTGAAGAAGTTCTTTCAATAGCGGTTAAGCAAAATAAAACATGGATATCTGAAGGTTTGGAGATACCTGTTTCAATTAACGTCTCGGCACAAAATATCACGAGCTTGAATTTACCCGAACTATTAAAAGCTCTAACGGATAAACATGCAGTAACAGCAGAAAATATAACACTCGAAATTACAGAAAGCGCGGTTATGAGCAAGCTCACATCATCCCTTGATGTACTTAACCGTTTAAGGATGAAAGGCTTCTCTTTATCGATTGATGACTTCGGCACTGGTTACTCATCTTTATCTCACTTATATAGAGCACCCTTCACGGAACTAAAAATTGACCGAATTTTTGTCGCTAATATGATCGAAAATGCCGAGGCACTTATTATCGTAAAAATATGCATAATGCTCGGTCAAATGCTTGGCATGAAACTCGTCGCCGAGGGTGTAGAAACACAAGAAGTTTGGAATGAACTTGAAAAGCTAGGCTGTGATATAGCACAGGGTTATTTTATGGCGAAACCAATGCCTGCAGACAAACTTATACCGTGGGTGGATCAGTGGGAGAAAAAGAAAAGCACTTTATTAATTAACAATAAAGTAACATTCAACTAAGACTATTTATATTATAATAAGCCCTAGTATCAAATGATGTTTCCATTTAAAAACACTATATGTCATTGAATTGGAACAAACTATTGCTGTAATTTTTAAGAAAAAACGTCTATATATAACAAACACCACTCGATGCTTAGTGACGGATAATTTATTAGAGTCTGGCTAAAGACATTACCAATACGGACATTACAAAAGATAATAAGATAAACAGGTCAAAGGGAAAATGAATCTACCAGACAGTACCATCTTAGTAGTTGATGACGACGATAGCCTATCTGAATTGTATAAAATTAATTTAGAAAAACTTGGTTGCAATGTCATTGCAGTAAATAATAGCGATGATGCTATTAGCCTATATACGCAAGCCATTAACAGTAATACACCCATTGATATCGTCATACTGGATCTTAATATACCCGGTAGTCTCAGCGGAAAAGAAATTGCAAGTGAGATACGAAAAATTGACCCGGTAGCCAAACTTATTGTCTCTAGCGGTAACTCTGCATCACCTGAAATGACCCAGTATCAGGAACATGGCTTTAACGCCGCTATAGAAAAGAACTTTAATCGTGCCAACATAAAACAAGTAGTTGAAAAAGTTTTAGGTGAAACTTAATAGTGGTTTTATTAATGTAATTCAACTTATTCTAATACAAAAAAACCGGCACGCAGCCGGTTTAAAATAAAAAGATTGGCGGAGAAGGAGGGATTCGAACCCTCGATAGGTTTGACCCTATACACACTTTCCAGGCGTGCTCCTTCAGCCACTCGGACACTTCTCCAAACATCTATTCAGCGCGCAAGAGTATACTAAATGCACGCGGCCTTCAACTTTGATAGTTGCTATACCAGCAGAAGATCATTGTATTATTTGATTAACCGGGCATTTATTGAGTTGTGTTTTAGTCTAACTCAGCCCATAAATCATGTTCATCTGCTTCTGTAACTTTTACATTAACAAATTCACCTGAGATAAGTTTATCCTGGTTTTTAATGATGACCCACCCATCCACTTCAGGAGCCTCTGCTTTTGAACGCGCCAGGGCATGTCCATCATCAGAGATTCCATCGACGATAACCTGTAACGTTTGCCCTACCCGTTGCTGTAATTTGTTTGCACTGATTACAGCTTGCTTTTGCATAAACAGTTCTAGTCGCTCTTGTTTCAATTCTTCTGCTACCGGGTTTGGCAATTCATTCGCGGTTGCACCCTCAACTGCAGAATAGGCAAAACAACCCACTCGGTCTAATTGTGCTTCATCCAGAAAGTCTAACAATTGTTTGAAATCATCTTCCGTTTCACCCGGGAAGCCGACAATAAAAGTACTGCGCAAAGTAATGTCAGGGCAGACGTCACGCCAGGACTGAATTCGCTTTAGTGTGTTTTCTGCATTCGCAGGACGTTTCATTGCTTTCAAAATTGAAGGACTGGCGTGCTGCAATGGTATATCAAGATAAGGCAAAATTTTACCTTCTGCCATGAGGGGAATAACATTATCAACATGCGGATACGGATAAACATAATGTAGACGTACCCATGCGCCTAAATCACCTAAGGCCGACGCGAGATCAAGCATGCGGGTATTGAGTGGTTTGCCTTTCCAGAAATCAGGCTTGTATTTTAAATCCAGTCCATAGGCACTGGTATCTTGTGAAACCACCAGGAGTTCTTTTACCCCAACATGCACCAAATTTTCAGCTTCTGTCATCACTTCACCAATCGGCCGGCTGACTAAATCTCCACGCAGGCTTGGAATAATACAAAAACGACAGCGATGATTACAACCTTCCGAAATTTTAAGATAGGCGTAATGACGCGGTGTTAATTTTATTCCGCCTGCGGGGACTAAATCTATAAACGGCTCATGTGGTTTTGGTAGATGGGTATGGATCGCCTGCATCACTTCTTCTTGTGCATGCGGGCCGGTGACGGCAAGTACACTTGGATGTGTTTTTATAACAATATCGCCTTTGGCACCCAAACATCCAGTCACAATGACTTTTCCATTCTCGGCAAGTGCTTCGCCAATAGTATCTAAGGATTCTGCTACGGCATCGTCAATAAAACCACAGGTATTAACCACCACTAAATTCGCGTCCTGGTAACTAGGGACAACCTCATAACCCTCTGCACGCAACTGGGTGAGTATGCGCTCAGAATCCACCAAGGCTTTTGGACAACCTAAACTGATAAAACCGACTTTTGGCAATGTGTCTTGCATATCTAAACCCTTCTCAGATTAAGAGACTATTGAATAAAAAATAAACGAAAAAATGTAACCAATTGAAATTATTGAAGTAATAAAAATACTGAATAATACAATGACCTACAGGCGATCTATAGAAATTTTCCGCTGAAAATTAAGTAAAGTATTGAATATTAACATAATAATTATGAACTATTGATTGGAATTAGTGCCTACACCTAATATATTATAGCAATATCTGCAAATATTAGTGTGTTATAATATTCAACAGTAACTACTTAGTAAGCAGTTCTACTTATTACAATGTTTAGTTAATGAGTTTAAACAACTACTTATGTAAACACATTTACACTGGCGAATCGAGTCTCCACACAGAGTTAATTATGCATAAAAACACTCTAGAAATTCGTAAGATTGCCGCTAAAAAATGTACAGGGTCAGGGGTCATTTATGCATAGTCGTATTTTTGCAGGCGTTATGGGTGCTGCTATATTATTTAGCATTGTATTAAACGCCTGTACTCCACAAAAGAATTTGCTTGAACAGATTCGTTCCTCAGGTGAACTACGTGCAGTGACTCGAAATGCTGCCACGACTTTTTACGAAGGTCCACATGGATCTACCGGTATGGAATACGACCTGCTGCAACGTTTTGCTACTTACCTGAATGTAAAATTAACCTTAATCACCTCCGATGATTTAAAAGATATTCTCGAGCAAGTTGAAGATGGCCAGGCTCACGTTGCCGCTGCAGGGTTAACAGTTACCGATGAACGTAAACAAAAAGTAATTTTTGCTCCTGCATATCAATCTATCACCCAACAACTTATCTATAACACCAAAGCCTCTAAAAAGCCGAAAAGACTTACCGATCTTGAAACCGGTGTCATTGAAGTTATCGCTAACAGTAGCCACGTTGAACGTTTAGATGAAATTAAACAGACCTGGCAAAATCTTAAATGGCGTGAAAATACAGATGCCGGCGCCAACGAATTAATGAATCTTGTGGCAGAGAACACCATTGATTACACCATTGCTGACTCCAATGAATTTGCTATAACCAACCGTTATCTACCACAACTTAAAGTTGCGTTTAACATATCAGAACCGCAGCAATTAGCCTGGGCATTTAGCAAGGGTAAAGATCTTTCTTTATATAATAAAGCGGTTACATTTTTTAATAATTTGAAAACCAGTGGCGAGCTGGATGGTTTAATTGAACGTCACTACGGTCATATTAATCGTTATGACTACGCGGGAACTTACACTTATATGTATCACGTCAGTCGGCGTCTACCAAAGTATCGCGAAATGCTGAATGACGCTTCAACTTCGAGCAATATCGACTGGAAACTGCTAGCAGCCGTCTCCTATCAAGAATCGCATTGGAACCCACTTGCCAGGTCACCGACAGGCGTAAGAGGCATGATGATGTTAACCAATGCCACTGCGAAACAACTTGGTGTAGACACCCGTACCGATCCGGAACAAAGTATAAACGGCGGAGCAAGATACTTGCGTTCACTGATTGACAGAATGCCTGATGCAATGGATGAAACTGACCGCATCTGGATTGCACTTGCAGCCTATAATGTTGGGCTTGGGCACGTAAAAGATGCGCAACTTATAACCGAGTTACGTGGTGACAATCCTTATAAATGGGAAGACTTGAAAAAGAGTTTACCGTTGCTTCGACAAAGAAAATGGCATAAAACAACTCGTCACGGTTATGCTCGTGGATTAGAGCCTGTTCATTACGTTGAAAACATTCGAAGTTATTATGACATTCTGCGGTGGCATATCGATAAAGGTTTACCTGATGATTCGGTTCCCGACTCTATTTTAGCCTACGCATCACCTATCTTATAATCTCAACTTGATCTAAGAACGCATAAAAAAACCGCCTTATATTTTGTTAAAAATATAAGGCGGTTTTTTTAGTGCCAGTTTCTTTCTTTACTGGCACTTATTTACTACCATTTTTATCTTTACGGGTAGTTATGATGTCTATTGATGTTTTTTCAGTACCCGTTTTTTTAACCATACGGATGGTTTATAATATTTCCCGATTCTTTTTGATGCTTATAAAATTTTTTTATTTTCGTTTATTTTTAAAAAATTGTTTTAGTAACTGCGCGCACTCTGGCTCTAATACACCTTGTTCAATCTCAACCATATGATTCAGTTTTTTTGTGGTTAGAATATCAAATACACTCCCCGCTGCGCCCGTACGTGGATCGGTTGCACCAAACACAACCCGTGTAACACGTGCGTGGATTAAAGCGCCTGCACACATTGCACAGGGCTCTAATGTGACATACAGAGTTGTATCAACTAAACGATAGTTTTGTAAAACTTGTGCAGCGCCACGTAATGCAATCACTTCTGCATGAGCGGTTGGATCATTGCTGGTGATCGGTTGATTCCAACCTTCTGAAACTATTTCATTATCTTTAACGATAACCGCACCAACCGGTACTTCATCAATAGACTCGGCATGCCGTGCGAGTTTCAACGCATGTTGCATCCATTTAATGTCTTGTTCGATTTGAGTTGTCATTTTTAATTCTTTGAAGGAAATGAACGGACGAAGTGAAGCTAGTCATTGCGGTGAGCCTTTAGCTGCGAGCCACTACGGCGCGGCAGGCTAGCGTGGCAATCGTGCCTGGAGGAAACACAGATCATCAAAATTGTCGCAATAACGCTTTTCTACTGTAACGGTTTTCAAAGTAATAACGAGTATTTCCAAAAGACTATATGATAAAAAAATCAAATTATTACTCCCCTACTCGATAGTAAATATCGTCGTAAAAAATACCATTGTCATGGTATTATTGGTATATGTTACGTTAATTGGCTATATGACCAAACAAGTAAAACCCTCCCTGTCATCGTTCATTTCTATTTTAATTCCTTGTATATTACGGGTAGATGATACCGATAAACGCCAACACCATAAATACTATGGTGATTTTTTTCATATTATAAGTTCGCCCTCTTTAAATATATGCTCAAAACGTTCCAAGGTAAGCGTCGAGCTGCTCAAGTCCTCCACCCCAGCCCTTGTCGTGTTCAGGACGAGAGGCCTCAAAAGCTTCGGCTTCTTCTTTGGTCGGATTAACTGGTTGCCAGATCAACTGCAATTTGGTTTTGTCGCCCACCTCTTCTAATTTGATGGTCGTTCTCATTTCTTTTGGCCAGTTGGGCATCTGTGGATTAGGTAGAATCTCACCATTTTCGTTTGAATTGTACTGCCTGAAGACGAGACTCTCCGGGGGGGTGATTTCTTCGTATTTGGTCAGCAGCCACATTTCGAAACCATTGGGAGCAGTCATTTTATGAAGAGATGAGCCTCCTGGCTTAATATCAGCCGAGACGAATTCGCACGTAAATCCTTTGAACGGGAACTGCCAATTTTTCAAATGTTCCGGTTGAGTCCATGCTTCAAAAACCAATTGTCTTGGAGCCTTATATTCTCGCGTTAATATTGTTGGCTCCACTGTAACTCCGCTGTCATTACTCATCCTTAACTCCTTTAGATTGAATTGTATTTAAATAGTCATCCAGCTGATCCAGACTGCTACCCCAATACTTTTCAAACTGTACCACCCATTCTTGTACTGGTTTTAGCTGAGCAGCATTCAGCTTGTAGACACGATACCGACCTTCTTTTCTGTCTGAAACTAAACCAACTTGCTTCAGAACACCGAGATGCTTTGAAACCATGGGTTGATTCCACCCCATGAGTTCCACGGTCTCATTAACCGTAAGTTCCTTTCCGGCCAGCGCTGCAATGAGCGCACGTCGTTTTGGCTCCGCTATCGCATTAAATGAGTCAAAAGTCGTTCGTGTCCGTGCCATATCAATAATATATTCCAATATCGGAATATGTCAATAGTAACATCAGGATTTCCCTTGAATAATGGAACGATTGTGTGATCTCGTGCTTCCCGATTATGGCGGGCACGAGCGATAACGGCGGTAACACATTGCGCAATGGTAATTCGATATTGTCCCGGAGCAGTACTCCCCCGACCTAATCTCTCGAATTTCAGATCTGGATAGCACAAAGAGATAATCGCCTGTATGGAAAACATCGTTATTGTTAAAAAAATCACATTTACTAGTTATTGAGTTTCATTTTATTTTCATGCGTCACCGACGCCACCCCATTAGCCTTTTCCCATTCTTCTAACGATTTCAGCGTCAATTTAATCATCAATTCTGGATCTCTCACCAACATTTCTTTTTTTTCTGGCGGGATGTCTACCATATCGCCCAGATGTTTCTCCGACCACCGAGCGATATCAATCAAAATATAAACGAGATCTTTTCCTCTGGAGGTAAGGTAGTAGAGTCTTCTTCTTCCGCTTCCCACGTGGGGAACAGAGGAAATCAATTTCGCGCATTCGAGCTTTTTCAGTCGATCAGACAGGATATTGCTCGAAATTCTCTCTTCCGAACCGAGCATATCCTTATATTCATGGCGATCCAGAAACATTAGATCGCGAATAATAAGTAATGACCAATGATCGCCGATGAGATCCAGCGCACAAGCCAGAGGACAGCCTGAGCGGCGGTTATGTTCATTTCTTTTAGTCATAAAATAATACTTGCATAATACAATTACCAAAACTAGAATACTTTCATTATGCAAGTATTAAGAGTAAGAGTAAATGCATGGTTATAAGATAGATCTAAGGATATCTTGTTTTCAACTCAGGCTATCCAGGAGCACAAAGTAAATATTCAGGTAAAGGCACCTTCAGGCCATGTGAATTAATCAGGAACAATCACAATGAAAAAACTTGTTTTAGCAACATTATCCTATTTTGTTTTAACCATGCTTTGGGCGTATCCATGGCACGTTATCTGGTTTCATGATCTCTATACCGAACTTGGCGCCTTTACCCGGTCAGCACCGATCATGCCTCTTGGTATTGCCGCCATCACAATTCAGGGTATTGTGATAGCTTATCTCTATCCATTTTATTATCGCGGTGGAAGTCCTGTCATTCAGGGCATAAAATTTAGTCTGATTATAGGCTTAATGGTATATACGGTAATGGGCTTTGCAACCGCCGCAAAAATCCAGATTGAACCCATTTCAACCTTTCTTGCTTACCACACTGTCTTCCAGCTAATCCAGTTTATTGTTACGGGTGCCGCGCTGGGGCTAATCTACGGCAGAACGCCGAAAACAACATAATTTATCTAACCAGAAACTATAGGAGACTAACAATGACAAATACAACAGATACTATTATGAAAATGGATGCGGCATGGAACTCAAAAGATGAGGTGGCCATGCGCTCATGTTTACATGAAGATTATCACTTCAAAGGTCCGATGATGGAGATTAATGGTCCAGATGAATCGATAGCAATGATGCAGAATTTTCCATTTGAATGCCGCAATGAAAACGAAGAGCTCATCGTACAAGACAACAAAGCCGTTCATATATTCGACTGGGTAGTAACATCTCCTTTTCAGGCCACCATTCCTATGACAGAAGTGCTGGAACTTGAAGGTGGTAAGGTAAAAAACGCTCGCCTGTTCTTTGATACAGCCCTGTTTCCTGCAGAAGCAAAAGCGCAGATGGTGTCGAACAAAGTTGCGTAAACATGCCCTTTGATCCCGGACTCGCAGAACGCTTAGAGGAAGTGGTGTCGAATCATCCGGAGTTGACGGAAACCTGAATGATGGGAGGCTTTGGAAATCTATTAAACGTCAATATGTGCGTGGGCATCCAAAAAGATGTTCTCATTATCCGCATAGGCGTCAAAACAGCAGAAGAGGTCTTGCAGGAAGCTCATGTTCGTCCGATGGATTTCACAGGAAAAGTAATGAAAGGCTGGGTAACCGTTGAACCTGAGGCCATGAAAGAGGACACAGACTTAAAGTGGTTCTGCGACCTGGCGATTAAATTTGTCAAAGCATTACCAAAAAAATAGCATTTAACAATAGGGCTAGTTTCCTATTATAGAGACAGATGAGCATATACAGATACGGGTAGAGTCTGAATATCATTTGTATCGAGAGCAAGTCCCATCACTGATGGGCCAGCGGAATGATAGGCGACTAATAGCCGATTTGAGCCAGTGCCCAAGGCAAAATTCAGATTGCTTAAGTTAAGATAAAACTTTTCACGCTAAGGGATACTCTCTCCTTACTCCCACTCGATTATCAATAAGCCGCTAAAAGCCAGTATTGGCACAGGTTTCCCGGTGGTCATAAATATCAATACCATGAAAAATACCATTGTCATTGTGTTATTGATATATTACGTTAATTAGCGATATGACCAAACAAGTAAAATTCCGTGTTGTCATTGTGCATTCGCGACGTTGGCCCTCATCACATAGAGTCGACTACGCCTATCAAACCGATCCCTTCGGGCAGAAATAATCCACCAGGGTGATCGTAGAGCCAGTCCTTTCCTTGACCCTTACAGAACATCACAAATCACATTATACATTGTTTTTTTATTGCCAGGATCTTCTTATAAATAGATGCTATTATTTATATTACCTATGTTATTACTTGTAACAGGCCGTGTTTACTGGAGATTTATTACCTAATCGGTTTCCAGGATCTGAATAGAAGGACGAAATGTCCTTTATCGATCTTTCAGGAAGTGCAAGGTAAGTACTTTTTCAGGAGGTTAACGTTTTCATCTATGGATCTATCCTCCTGTTACTGCCGTGTACAAACTATAATTTACCCGTTTCTGGCTCGGCCGATCCAACGCATTGTCTTTTTGGGATTGATTGTTGGCCTTCTTTTTCCAACCCCGCTCTATGCACAAGCATCGCCAACATCGGGGCAAATCAGTATCCCGGATAAACGGGCGCCGCTAGACGTTACACAGCAAGAGTCGAAGTCACTAACGCTCTCTGATAGTGAGAAGCGCTGGTTGTCGGAGCACAAAACTATTCGTCTGGGTATTGATCCCAAGTTCGCACCCATTGAGTTTATGGATGATCAGGGCAATTATTCGGGTATCGCCTCTGACTATGTAAAGCTGTTAAGTGAGAGACTTGGCATCTCACTTCAGATCGTGCCAGATTTAAACTGGAGCCAGGCGCTTGAGTTAGCGAAAAAAGGCGAAATCGATTTTTTTGCAGCAATAACGCCAACCCGGGACAGGAAGCGCTATCTTGATTTCACCAAGCCTTATTTTAAATATCCCGTCGTCATTTATACCCGCAATGACTTCCCTGTTATTTCCGGACTGGAGAGCTTGTCCCGGAAAAAAGTTACTGTAGTAAAAAACTACTTCACCCATGAAGTGGCAAAGCAGTATTCCCCGAAACTGGATCTGATTGCAGTGGATACTATCCGCGATGGATTGTGGGCTGTGTCCGGAGGGAATGCGGATGCGTTTATAGGCGATACTGCGACCGCAACTTATGAAATACGAAAACATAATCTCAGTAATCTGAAAATTGCTGCGCCGACAGGGTTTGAAAGTCAGGGGCATTCTTTTGCGGTACGCAAGGACTGGCCTGAACTGGTAAGCATAATCAATAAGGTGATGGATACAATTTCACCTGAAAAACATCTTGATATCAGTAATAAGTGGTTACAAATCGATGTCAGGAAAATTTCTCGCTACTGGTTTTGGATGGCGGTAAGCGCAGCAGGATTCGTTCTCTTATTTATCATGACCAGCACCATTTTACGAATACAGGTGAGACGCAGAACCGCCGAACTCCGTGTTAAAAATGAGCAACTGGAAAATGAAAACACCGAGCGCCGCTTGGCAGAGAAGGCATTAATCGACAGTGAACAGAGGCTGGCGCAGTTTTTTCATGCCACTTTTGAAATGGTGTTCTTCCACGAAGATGGCCGGATTCTGGATGTTAACCCGGCTACAACGAAGGTGTTAGGCTATACGCCAGAAGAAGTCATTGGAAAAAACATGCTGGAGTTCGTCACCGATGATTCCAGACAAAATGTCATTTCCAGGATGAACGGAGGAATAGTGGAGTCCTATGAAGCAGAAATAATGACTAAAGCGGGCACTGTTATGCCGGTTGAGATTCACCCGTCTAATTTTGAATTAAATGGCCGCAATATAAGGGTAGTGGGCTTGCGCGATATCACAGAGCGCAAAAGAAGCGCGCAAGCATTACGGCATTCCTATACCGCACTTGAATCCAGAGTTGAACAACGAACGGCCGAGCTGAGTTTAGCCAACACCAAACTGCAAGAACTGGATCGCCTGAAATCACTGTTTATCGCGTCTGTTTCTCATGAACTGCGCACACCGCTTAATTCCATTATCGGTTTCTCCAGTATGATGATACAAGCCACCTATGGCGAACTGGGCGAGAAATACACGGATTACATTACACGCATCAATCTTTCGGGCCAGCATTTATTATCATTGATTACTGACATTATCGATATTTCCAAAATTGAATCCGGGTTTGTTGATATTGAGCTATCAGACTTCGATCTTGACGAAATTGTGAATGAAGCGGTTAGCAACCTGCGTCAACAGGCGAAAAAAAAAGGCTTGACCCTGGATGTTGCTGTCCCACAAGGCATGGCACTCCACACCGACAGAAGGCGATTGCTGCAGTGCATGCTTAACTTTCTCAGTAATGCCATTAAATATTCAGAGCGGGGGCAAATATCGGTGTTTGCGGAGGATAAAGGCAAGGAAGTCGTGCTCAGTGTTCAGGATACCGGTATCGGCGTCAGCGCGGAAGATATGCCGCAGTTGTTTGAGGCATTTGAGCGTATCGATACACACATGCGGGTGAAAGCCGGGGGTACAGGATTAGGGCTTTATCTCACTAATAAGATTGCAACAGAACTGCTGCAGGGCGAGGTTGGCGCAGATAGCAGACCCGGCGAAGGCAGCACATTCTGGATTAAGATCCCCAGGATTCTATAACCGTGGTAACTAATTATTTCAGGCAAGGAAGTTGAAATGACAACGGCATTAATCATTGAAGATCATCCGGACAATATGATGCTCATCTGCGATATCCTGGCGTTAAATGGATACGCGGTTCTGCAGGCAGAAACCGGCATGCAAGGCTACGAAATGGCCAAAGAAAAGCAACCGGACTTCATTATTCTGGATATTCAACTGCCTGATATTGATGGCTACCAAGTGTTGGAAAAGATTCGCGGCAATGACAAGACTCGAAAAATCCCCGTGGTTGCCATGACATCCTATGCAATGGCAGGCGAAAAAACCAGATTATTAAACGCGGGATGTGATGGTTATGTGGAAAAGCCGATTGATCCAGGCCAGGTGATGCAGCAAATTCTGCAAGCCATAGGAAATAAAACATGAAGATTCTCGTTGTCGAGGATACTGAAGATTCAAGAATACTGCTTGAAGACATGCTTAGAGCAAATGGTCGAGAGGTAGAATCGGCAGTCAATGGTGTGGAGGCTTTGCAAAAGGCAGAGCAGGTGGCCCCGGATCTTATAATTTCCGATATTCTCATGCCTGAAATGGATGGTTATGAATTTTGCCGTCGGATTAAACACGACCCGCAACTTCAATTGATTCCTTTTATCTTCTACACCGCAACCTATACCGATGCCCGCGATGAGCAACTTGCGCTGTCACTGGGCGCTTCAAGATTTGTTGTCAAACCTGAAGACCCGGTAAAACTGCTTGAAATCATCGATGAAGTCTGGTCAGCGCATGTCGGTGGTAAACAGGCGTTGATTGAGACGACGGTGTCTGATGTGACATTTGAGCCGCTGCATGCCGAGGTGCTTGGCAGGAAGCTGAACGCAAAACTGCTGGAACTGGAAAGACAGGCGGAAGAACTAAAGCTGGCCGCACTGGTTTTTCAGAGTAGCAGTGAAGGTATGATGGTGACAGACGCCGACAATAATATCATTACGGTTAACCCAGCATTTTCAAAAATAACCGGCTACAGTTTTGACGAGGTGAAGGGCAAACCCCCGAGCATTCTCAATTCCGGACACCATGAACCGTCTTTTTATCAGGAGATGTGGCAGCAGCTAAAAAATACTGGCAAGTGGCAGGGCGAGGTGTGGGACAAACGCAAGGACAGCGAGGTTTGTCCAAGACGGTTAACTATCAATACCATTCGTAACAGGGATAATTCTGTGCACAGGTATGTGGCGATTTTCTCCGATATTACCGAGAAAAAGCAGTCTGAAAAATTGATCTGGAGACAGGCCAATTTCGATACCCTGACAGGCTTGCCTAATCGCAACATGTTCCGTAATCGTCTGGAGCTGGAGCTGAAGAAATCAAAACGCGCCGACCTTCCACTGGCGCTGTTGCTAATTGACCTTGACCTGTTTAAAGAGGTGAATGACACGCTTGGGCATGATGTGGGTGACATTCTGCTGCAGCAAGCCACACGCCGCATTAGCGAGCGCGTGCGCGAATCGGATACGGTGGCGCGCCTGGGAGGGGATGAGTTTGTCGTCATTCTCTCAGAAATTGCCGAGACCGCTCACGTCGAAGACATCGCCGATAAAATCACCACCCATCTGGCTGAGCCCTACCACATAGGCAGCGAAGTCGTTTATGTGTCGGCCAGTATCGGCATCACCCTGTACCCAAACGATGCGACCGGTATCGATACCTTGTTGAAAAATGCCGATCAGGCAATGTATGTCGCCAAGAAAAAAGGTCGTAATCGCTTTAGTTATTTTACCCAATCGCTGCAGGATGCGGCGCAAACCAGACTGCGATTGTGCAATGACTTGCGTGGCGCACTGGCGGCCAATCAGTTCAGAATCCATTACCAGCCCATTGTTGAACTCGCGACAGAACGCATTTGTAAAGCGGAGGCACTGCTCAGGTGGCAACACCCTGAGCGAGGGTTGGTCTCTCCCATGGACTTTATCCCGTTAGCGGAAGAAACCGGCCTCATGAATGCGATAGGCAATTGGGTATTCAAGGAGTCAGCTCGCCAGGCAAAACGCCTGAGTAACCAATTTCAGTGTGATTGTCAGATTAGTGTCAATATGTCACCTGTTCAGTTTAGAGTTGGAAATCAAAACTTCGCAAAAGAATGGCTACAATATTTGCAGGAACTGGGACTTTCCGGAGAAAATTTTGTTGTTGAAATTACCGAAGGTCTGTTGCTGAACGCAGAGTCCGACGTCACCAATAAACTGCTCGCGTTACGTGATGCGGGTATTCAGGTTGCGATTGATGATTTTGGCACCGGCTATTCATCGCTTTCGTATCTCAAGAAATTCGACATCGATTACCTGAAGATCGATCAGTCATTCGTGCGCAATATTGAGACTGATATGAACGACATCGCCTTGTCCGAAGCCATTATTGTGATGGCGCATAAGCTCGGGCTGAAAGTGATTGCGGAAGGTGTGGAAACCCAGGGGCAGAAAAAAATACTGGCTGAGGCCGGATGCGATTACGCGCAAGGGTATCTGTATTCCAAACCGATTCCATCCGAGGAGTTTGAAACGCTATTGATGCGTGAACAAACAAAAAAGTAATCACTAGTTAATCACCTGTTCACTCACGGAGTAAGGAGATCAAGGTGGCGGAAAAAAAAGTAAAGGAAGTGAGTAAGCAAAGGCTGTAAATAAATCTGTGTAACTGTCTATTATTAACCTTTTGATTAGGTAGGATAGACAGACATGAATATAGGGGTGCCCTATAGAAGAACTACCAAAGATAGCCAAAGCTTGCATTCGAAAATTCGTGTCTTTGATGATGTATTGATGGTCGTCATCGACGACCTAGCAAGTCTTTAGATAAAACTTTGAACCAAAAAACCCTCACTCCCACTCAATCGTTGCAGGCGGTTTACTCGATATATCATACGCAACACGTGAAATACCGGTTACCTCATTGATGATACGACTCGAAACAGTTTCCAGAAATTCGTAAGGAAGATGTGCCCAGCGTGCAGTCATGAAATCTATCGTTTCAACGGCACGTAATGTAACAACGTATTGATAACGTCGACCGTCTCCGGTTACACCTACAGACTTGACCGGTAAAAATACCGTGAAGGCCTGACTGACTTTTTCGTACAAATCATGGGCACGTAATTCTTCGATAAAAATATTATCCGCAAAACGTAGAATGTCGGCATATTCTTTTTTAACTTCACCTAAAATTCGTACGCCTAAACCCGGGCCAGGGAAAGGATGGCGATAAACCATGTCGTAAGGCAAACCTAACTCAACACCTATCTTGCGTACTTCATCTTTAAACAATTCGCGCAACGGCTCACAGAGTTTTAATTTCATATAGTCTGGTAAACCACCCACATTATGGTGTGACTTGATTAAATGGGCTTTACCGGTTTTAGCACCGGCCGATTCAATGACGTCCGGATAAATGGTGCCCTGGGCTAACCATAAAGCGTTATCGAGTTTTTTCGATTGTTCTTCAAAAATATCGACAAATAAATTACCAATAATTTTACGTTTCTTTTCCGGATCGTTTTCGCCTTTTAACGCGTCTAAAAAGCGTTGCTCTGCATCAACGCGTATAACTTTAACACCCATGTGTTCTGCAAAGGTCGCCATTACCTGGTCGCCTTCATTCAAGCGCAGCAAACCATTATCGACAAAGACACAGGTTAATTTTTTACCAATCGCTTTATGTAATAGAGCCGCAACAACAGAGGAATCAACACCACCAGATAATCCCAGAATAACGTCATCACCGCCCACTAATTTACGAATGGACTTGATGCTGTCATTAACAATGTTATCAGCAGTCCATAAATTTGCGCAGTCACAGATATCATGCACAAACCGATTAATGATACGTACACCCTGGTGAGTATGCGTTACTTCAGGATGGAATTGTAAACCGTAATATCGACGCGACTCATCCGCCATACCGGCAATAGGTGCACTCTCGGTTGAGGCCATTAAGGCAAAGCCATCAGGTAACTCAACTACTTTATCACCATGACTCATCCAGACATCCAGCAAACCATAACCTTCTTTGGTTTGGTGATCTTCAATATCTCTTAATAATTCGGTATGGCCGCGTGCTCTAACTTGTGCATAACCATATTCATGAGTGGTCGAAGATTCAACCGTTCCACCTAATTGAGCTGCCATGGTTTGCATGCCATAACAAATCCCCAAAACCGGCACGCCCATTTGAAAAACACATTCAGGTGCACGCGGTGACTCACCAACCGTAACCGTTTCCGGACCACCGGAAAGAATGATACCTTTCGGATTAAAATCAGTTATCGCTGATTCTTCTACGTCGTAAGGATAGATTTCGCTGTAAACGCCGGCTTCACGCACGCGTCTTGCTATTAATTGAGTGTATTGCGATCCAAAATCGAGAATTAACACTCGATCTGCATGAATGTTGGCAGTCGTCACAGCAGCATACCTATAATGTTAAACGCGATAGTTTGGCGCTTCTTTTGTAATAGAAACATCATGTACATGACTTTCAGCCATACCCGCATTGGTCACTTTAATAAATTGCGGCTTGGTACGCATTTCATCAATCGTTGCACAACCGGTATAACCCATGCTGGCGCGAATCCCGCCGGTAAGCTGATTAATCACAGGACCTAAAGGACCTTTAAAAGGCACCCGACCTTCAATGCCTTCAGGCACTAACTTCTCAGCTTCACTACCTTCCTGGAAGTAACGATCACTCGAACCGGATTGTTGTGTCATTGCGCCTAATGAGCCCATACCACGATATGACTTATAAGTACGGCCCTGATATAGCTCAACTTCACCCGGTGCTTCTTCGGTACCAGCAAACATGCTACCTAACATCACAGCATAACCACCGGCGACAAGTGCTTTACAAATATCACCAGAATATCGAATGCCACCGTCAGCGATTAGAGGTATGCCCTTGGATTTTAGTGCTTCAGCTACATTAGCAATTGCCGATATTTGGGGTACACCCACCCCGGAAACAATTCGGGTAGTACAAATTGAACCAGGACCGATGCCGACTTTAACCGCATCTGCACCGGCCTTTGCCAGAGCAAGTGCCGCTTCTGCTGTCGCAATATTGCCACCAATAACCTGTACAGTCGGGAAATTCTTTTTAACCCACTGCACCCGGTCAAGTACGCCTTGAGAATGACCATGTGCAGTATCAACAACAATGACATCAACGCCCGCTTTAACTAAGGCATCTACCCGTTCATCAGTACCACCGCCAACACCGACAGCAGCACCTACCCGAAGTTGAGCCTGGTCGTCTTTACAAGCATTGGGGTTTTCAGTTGCCTTTTGAATATCCTTAACGGTGATAAGACCTCGTAATTTAAAATCATCATTAACAACCAGCACTTTCTCGATACGGTGCTCGTGTAAAAGACTTTGCACTACTTCTTTGCTGGCGCCTTCTTTCACCGTTACCAGACGGTCTTTTTTAGTCATAATATTTGCAACAGGGTCATCATATCGAGTCTCAAAACGTAAATCTCGACTCGTTACAATACCCACCAGGTCTTCGCCATCAACAACAGGAACGCCTGAGATATTTTGTTTTTGGGTTAAAGCCAGGACATCTCTAATACTGGTGGTTGGTGATACAGTAATAGGATCTTTAATCACTCCACTTTCAAACTTCTTAACTTTACGAATTTCCCGCGCTTGCTCGGCTGCTGTCATATTCTTATGTACAATCCCAATTCCACCTTCCTGGGCAATTGCTATCGCTAAACGTGCCTCGGTGACAGTGTCCATCGCCGCAGCCATCAAGGGAATATTCAGTGTAATTGTTTGAGTTAGCTGCGTTTTTAAAGAAACCTCACGCGGTAATACGTTCGAGTGAGCGGGCAGGAGTAAAACATCGTCAAAAGTGAATGCATCTTCAGCTATTCGCAGCATAATTTGGTTCCCAAGGCTGAGTAAAACCGTGAATTATAAAGAATTATTACAACTTAGCCAATCGCGTTATTTGTTTATATGGAAAATAAATTTAGAAACTGCCGAGATACCCCAAACAACTATTGCCATTGGAGATATAACCCCGCATAATCAAACCAGGTTCGGGTATACCACTCCCGAATTTATGCTTATTCAATACTAATAATAACACCACTAACACATTGAAAAGCTTAATAAAATAGTAAAACAATAATAGAATATAGACGACTTTGGAGGAAAAAATGAGAAAGTTAATGATCATCTTGATGGCGGCGATAACCTTAACAATTACGGCATGTGCAGCGTCGGGTCCAACACACACTGCTAATGATGCAAAAGGCGCAATTTTAGCTGCTGAACATGAAACTAAACGCGCTGCAGCAAAATTCTATGAATGGCGTGATACAGGAAAGTTAATCAAAAAAGCTAAAGCAGCACTTAAAGCTAGCGATTTTAACACAGCCGTAAAACTTGCAAATAAAGCAAAAGCGCAAAGCTCTATGGCTATACAACAAGCTGCAGAACAAGCGAATGCTGGTCCACATGTGAACTAAACTGGATTACAATTTGTAAAAAGACCGAGTATTTACTCGGTTTTTTTTAGTGCGCGTTTTTTTGTACGCGCACTTATGCCTGAACAAGCAAAGCGAGTTCGGCTCCAGCATTTCCGGTATCCGCACTTATGCCTGAACAAGCAAAGCGAGTTCGGATCTCCTACCTATAACTAATTCTTACTTTTATCGACTAAGTACACTTCTTTGAGTATTAAAAGAAGACATTATCTATAAAGCTTTGTACTATAAATTAACTTTCAAATTTTACTCGTAAACAATGGCATTAGAAACTCAACAACGCGATATCTATAGTATTACTCGGCTTAACCGAGAAGTGCGTACAATCCTGGAAAGTGGTTTTCCGCTGTTATGGCTCGAAGGCGAGCTATCAAATCTAGCCTGTCCTGCTTCAGGACACTGGTATTTCTCTCTAAAAGATAGCCATGCTCAAGTACGCTGTGCAATGTTTCGCATGCGTAATCAACTCCTTCGCTTTGTACCCCGTAACGGGATGCAGGTCATCGTGCGCGCAAAAATTGGCTTGTATGAGCCTCGTGGTGAGTTCCAGATTATTATCGAACATATGGAAGAAGCTGGCGAAGGAGCATTACGTCAACAGTTTGAACAGTTAAAAAATAAACTAAATGCTGAAGGCTTATTTGCAAGCGAAACTAAAAAGTCTCTTCCAGCAATACCCAAATGTATTGGTGTCATCACATCTCCAACAGGAGCAGCCATCCATGATGTACTAACGACAATCAAACGTCGTTTTGCCTCACTGAAAATAATCATTTATCCCGTTAGCGTTCAAGGTAAACCTGCGGCTACTGATATTGCGAAAACAATTCAGCTCGCAGATAAACGTAATGAATGTGATGTATTACTACTGACTCGTGGTGGTGGTTCATTAGAAGATTTGTGGTCGTTTAATGAAGAGATTGTTGCACGCGCCATTTATAATTGTAACATTCCGATCATCTCGGCTGTAGGGCATGACGTGGATTTTACTATTGCAGATTTTGTCGCGGATGTGCGTGCTGCAACACCAACTGCTGCGGCAGAATTGGTTAGTCCTGACACCAAACATTGGTTACAACAAATAAATAATTTACAAAAAAGACTCACCTTGCTCGTTTTAAACAACATAAAAGCTAAACGAACTACTGTTGAGCAATGTGCAAAAAACATTGTACATCCCAATAGATATATCGAAGAAACAAGCCAGCGACTTGACGAAATTTTGTATCGCTTAAAAAGTACAATAAAAACTAAAATAGCGACAAACCGACTTAAGTTGAGTCATTTGCATACTCGCTGTAATGCAACGAATCCAGCACAAAAAATAAATACCCAACAAAAAAGATTAATTGAACTTGTTCAACGACTCAAGTCGTCACAGTACCAACAAATTAACCAACTCAAACAACGTTTTATTCGCAGCACCTCGACACTCGAAGCAGTAAGCCCACTCGCGACGCTCAGTCGTGGTTATGCGTATGTGAAAATTATAAATAGTGACATCATCGTAAAAGATAGTACACAACTTCAAAAGGGCGACCAGGTACGCACTACACTTGCCAAGGGAAATTTTACTGCAACCGTCATTAGCACACACGAAGGATAATATGTATTTAAAAATCTTAAAATTAAACAGTGGCAAACTAATATATACTTGCCTCACCCTTTTCTCTTTTACTCTTTTATTCGTCAGCCAAAATTGCTCAGCTGATGCTTTACCTCAGAATGATACAGTCCCGGGCGGCATAGCCGTTATAAATCTTAATATACCAATAACGCAAGAAAAACCGATTGTTACATTTAAAAAAAGACGTGTTCTGATTAAAGAGAATAATAATCTATGGCATGCTGTTGTAGGTATTTCGCTTAACACAAAACCCGGTAAATACTTTGTTCGACTTGCAAACAAAGGCACTAACAAAAAATATACTTTCTCTGTAGCTCAAAAAAAATATGCAACACAATATCTAACGATTAAGAATAAACGTAAAGTAAACCCGACAAAAAAAGATATGGATCGTATTATTAAAGAGAAAAAAGTTATCCGCACCGTTTTAAAGCAATGGCACGATACTAATGTCGAGACAGAATTTATTGTACCCGTTGATGGTCCCTTTAGTAGCCCGTTTGGCTTAAGAAGATTTTTCAATAAACAACCACGCCGACCACATAGTGGGCTCGATATAGCGGCAAAAGAAGGCGTACCAATACATGCACCTGCAGCAGGAATTATCGCCAATACAGGAAATTATTTTTTTAACGGTAATTCTGTTTTTATCGACCATGGACAAGGATTAATAACCATGTATTGCCACTTGAGCGAAATTAAATTAAAACAAGGGCAAAAAGTTAAACAAGGCGACGTTATAGGAAAGGTAGGAATGACTGGCCGCGTTACAGGACCACATTTACACTGGAGTGTAACCTTAAACAATACAAGTGTTGAACCGACTTTATTCTTTAAAAAATAGTCATGTCACTACCATCAGAGATTAAAATTCCTGCCTGGATTAAATGGATTGCTCAGGACGAGAATGGAAGTTGGTGGGGCTTTAGTGTAGAGCCTTTAGAACATAGCACGGGCTGGTACGAGAATGAAGTTGGAGATTATGTACTGTTATTAAAATTCCAGGGGAATAATAAGCACTGGAGAGAAACTTTAATTAAAATAAATAGTTAAATACCTTTTATTTCAACAGCTAACTCACCATACATTTAATATCGATTGCCGGTAACAACTCTACTATTTCTCTATTTTTTATTTAGTCTGCAATGGTATTTATATTATAACTGTGCAATACGGTAATTAATATTATCTTGATAACGCTACCATAGAAAAATAATTCCAAGATAAAATATTTAGCACAAAATATTATCTTACTGGCAATTACTGAACTTACTTGCTTTTAACGTGTTTCATTAAACGACGTTTTTTGTCAATCTGCCGTTTAGTTAGTATATTTTTCTTATCTTTAAATGGATTATCACCCGTTTTAAAAACAAGCTGCAATGGTGTCCCGACAAGTTTAAGTCTTTTAACAAAAGCATTAATGAGGTAGCGCTTATATTGCAGAGGAACATCCTTAGTCTGGTTCCCGTGTATAACAACAAGGGGCGGATTTTGTCCACCTTGATGAGCATAGCGTAATTTGACACGCCGGCCATGAACCAAGGGTGGCGGATGTGAATCTACAATATCCATTAGCAGACGAGTTAATACTGGTGTTGTAAATTGTTGGGTCGCTGAGGTGTAAGATTGAATAATCGAAGAATACAATTCACCAACTCCTGTCCCATGTAAGGCGGATATACGATGTAATTTGGCAAATGTAATAAAGGGTAATTTTAAATCCAGCTCACGTTGAATGGTGGTTTTATCATAATGATCTAACCCATCCCATTTGTTAATAGCTAAAACTAGTCCACGACCGGCATCAAGAACAAAACCAAGAATACTGGCATCCTGGTCGGTGATTCCCTCATGTGCATCTAGCAACATAACAACAACATGAGCGCTTTCAACAGCTTTTAACGTTTTAATAATACTAAATTTTTCAATCGCTTCGTCGACTCTACTTTTACGCCGTACTCCTGCAGTATCGATTATGGTATAACGTTGGCCATCGCGTTCAAACGGTAAATAAATACTGTCACGGGTTGTGCCGGGAAGATCGTAACTTATCACTCGCTCTTCACCAAGAATACGATTTACTAACGTCGATTTACCTACATTTGGACGACCAATGATAGCAACCTTAATCCCCCTCTCTTCTTCATCTTCATCGTCTTCTATATCCTGATATAGTTCTAATATGACTTGCATCATATGATCTACACCGCGACCATGACTCGCTGAAATTGTGTAAAGGCGTTCAAAACCAAGTGAATAAAACTCAGCACTCACAATATCTGCATCGCGACCATCGATTTTATTTACGACGACAGATATATTTTTATGTAAATTTCTTAAGCGTTTAGCTATGGCTTGATCTTGCGGTGTTAATCCAGCATTGGCATCAACAAGAAAAAGAACCTCATCCGCTTCCTCTGTCGCCTCCCAGGATTGTTGAGCCATTAACTCATCAATACCTTTTTCATTACCGCTCAGGCCACCGGTATCTATAATAATGCAGGGTACGTCACCGACACGACCTTCACCGTACTGCCTGTCACGTGTTAAACCAGGTTGATCGGCAACAAGCGCATCACGCGTTTTTGTTAAACGATTAAATAAAGTCGATTTTCCAACATTAGGACGGCCGACTAGAGCAATTACTGGTTTCATTCTATTTTACCAATTACTGATATCTGATAATGAATATTTTAGTTACGAACAACTAAACTTGAAATATGACCGTGTCGGTCAAATACAAATATCTTATCCTTATAAACAACAGGAGCTATTATGATGCTATTTGACTTACTAAATAGAAAATCATCTTCTGTTTCAATTTCCGAATCATAAGCACCCATACGGAAACGAGCCTGAAGATGACCATCTTCGATATTTAGCCAATGCACAAAACCATTAAAATCACCAACGATAATAGAATTATTGTATAAAACAGGTTGCGTTAATGAACGGCGAACCAACTTATCCTGCTTCCAAATAGTGGCACCAGACGTTTTATCCAGTGCCCATACATAGCCATCACTATCTGCAATGTAAAGCCTGGTTGCATCAACCACAATGCCATTATAAGCGGAGAAATCGCGAGTCCAGATTAATTGACCACTTGGAATATGAATATTTGCAATTCGTCCTTGATAGCTAACTACGTATAAATTTTCACCATCAATGACAGGAGTTGCATCAATGTCGATCATTCTCTCTATTTCAGTACTACCCTTGGGCGCCGCAACAGTTAACTTCCAGATAAGCTGTCCGGTATCAACTGATAAGCCAATTAAATTACCATTATCCAAACCGGTAATAACAGTATTTTCATAAACAACAGGTGCGCTGTTCCCACGCAGTGTTAATGCTGGCACAGCTCCATCATAAATCCATTTGTCTTTACCTGTTTTAAGATCCAGGGCAGCAACTCTACCATCAACAGATTTTACAATGACATATTGTGCGGCTGCTACAGGTTTTGCAAAAACCTCACTGGACACATTTGATTGCCACAAGGTAGAACCTGTTTTAATATCAAGTGCCATTACGCGGCCTTCACTTGTAGCAAAGAGCAACATATCATCAATCCGGCTTAAACCGGCTGAAACAGATATATTTAGGCGCTTACTCCATAATGTATCACCGTTTAAATAATTTGTTGCCGATAAATTGCCAAGATAATCTATAGTGTAAATAACATTATTATAGAATATGGGGGTTAATAGATAATAATGGTCACTGACGCCCTCTCCGACTTGCCTAACCCAGCGCTCCGAAACTGAAAGCTCAGACTTGATTGGTGACAACTTGGTTGGAGGTAAAATTGGTGATGGCGAGGAGCTACAAGAAATTATCACTGAAGCGACTGCAAGCGCAAAAAATACTGAGATGATGCGAGGCATTACTACTATTCCTTAGATGTTTGTTTCGAGGTTACATTAGAAGCCGGTAAATTATTAGACTTCATCTCAATAGCGGCACCACGACGATCGCCGGGATTTAGTTTATTTAACGCTACCTGATACTCCGCTTTTGCTTG
>Ga0316206_1000348_pt1 | contig 70085 bp, 69 predicted proteins | sample 6monthpyrite_MG_FD_204942 | JGI IMG/M metagenome (GOLD analysis project Ga0316206, IMG submission 204942) | Microbial mat bacterial communities from mineral coupon in-situ incubated in ocean water Damariscotta River, Maine, United States -... | ecosystem: Environmental > Aquatic > Marine >...
ATAGAACATTTGATGCAAAGAATCCAAGAACAAGTTCACGTCCTAGTGTTGATGGTAGGCTTCAGCCATGGATGGTATCTGCTTTTGCAGTAGTAAATGCTTTTGCTTTTATATTAATTGCATGGAGCATTAATAATTTGGCATTTTGGTTGTCTTTTCCAATTTTAGTAGTTTTAGGTTCATACTCATATTTTAAACGATTTAGCGCACTTGCACACTTGGTACTTGGAGTCTCACTTGGCTTAGCCCCAATTGCAGGTGTTGTAGCTGTAAGTGAACAGATTCCAATCTGGTCAGTTCTTTTATCGTTTGGTGTAATGTTCTGGGTAGCTGGTTTTGATTTGCTTTACTCTTTACAAGATATTGAGTTTGATAAAAAAATTGGATTACACTCTATACCATCTCGTTATGGCGTTGATGCTACAATGTTTATAGCTCAAATTTTTCATTTTAATACAGTTGTTTTTTGGTTACTATTTAGTTGTAGTGCAAATCTTGGATTTTTTGGGTTTTTAGCCACGATTATAGGAGCATTTATGCTCTATTATGAGCACCATTTAGTTGCAAAAGATTCTAGTGAAATAAATCGTGCATTCTTTACAGTAAATGGCTACTTGGGTGTTGCATTTTTAATATTTATTATTATAGATAAGGTTTTATGATGGAAAGTGTAAGGTTAGTAGAGGCACCAATTAGTCTAAATTTTGATGAAGTTTTAGGTGAAAATGAGGCATTTGAGCGTGAGTATCATAAGATGAGTGAGAGTGATGATGACCCAATAGCACAGTGGTTAAAGCTCGCAAAAGCTCGTGGAGATACACAAGATAGTGATCCTGTACTTCTTAGTCTTTTAATTGAACTTCATCGTAAAATAGATTCCCTAGAATCAATAATAAAAAATGAAAAACCAAATAGAGTAGAATTAAAGTTAAGTGAAGATGTAAAACGAATAGGTTTTATGCATTTAGAGTTAAATAAAGCAACTCTAAAAAAGGGTATGAACTATTATGGGCGAGTTGAAATGCCTACCTACCCAAGTAGAGATATAGGAATATTTTTTACAGCAGAAGATGATAATTTGGCAAGAATTACACGTATTCACCAGCGCGATGAGAAAGAGTGGAGTAGTTATTTTACAGCTAGAGAACGTGTTATGATTAGAGAAAAAAGAGCTCATCAATGAGCTCAGTAGTTATAATAGCCTTTGGTGTAATTTTACTTGTGGTCATGTTGTATATCTACATAAAAGATGCAGAAAATAGTAGGCAAATTCGTTCAGTAGCAGGCGCAATAGATCAGTTGCAACAAGAGTTGCATAAAAATAGAAAAAGTTTTGAATCAAGACTCGCTCAACGTTTAGATGAAGAGGCAGAAAAACATGAAGCCAATTTGCAACGTGAATTAAATACTCAGTTCAAAGAGATGGCAGAACCAATAGCACAGATGATTGAAGAGCTACAAAATAGATATGATCACTCAAAAACAGAGATAGAGACACGTCTTTTATCTATTGAAGAGGGACTGAAAAATTTAACTATGCCAATGAGTTCAAACATGGTTGATGATCATAAAATAATTGCAATGTTTCAACAAGGAATTCCAACAGATATAATCTCAAAAGATTTACGCATTAGTAAACACGAAGTAGAGTTTGCATTAAAATTAGCAAAATTGAGAGAATAGTTAAAAAAGACATTGCATTTACAAAAAACTATGCTATAATTGCGCCCTCAGAAATAAACATGCGTTCGTAGCTCAGCTGGATAGAGCACCGGTTTGCGGTACCGGCGGTCACAGATTCGAATTCTGTCGAGCGCACCATTCAAAACCCCTAAATTTTGGACTTTAAACAACTACTAAATAATAATAATTCATTTAAGTTTTCTATGGGTGACACTTTGGGTGACACTTTTGATTATCAAGATAAAAATAAGTAGTTAGTACATAGTATTTACACATTTCTATGTTTTTCAGCATTAAAATAAGAATATTTTCAAAATTTATACTTTTTAAGAATAGTTTAAAAAAACATTACCTAAAATACGTAGGCACAAGATGTAAAAGCAGATAATTGAAAGTAAAACTACTTTCTCAAAAACTAAATAGAAAATTATAAGTGTGGAGTCCTACATGCGTTTGGCTTGTAGGATGATGATGCACAAAAAGAAAAAACATTGAGCATAAAACAGTACTGTATATGTTAGAGCCTTAATGCTTAGTTACAATTAAGCTGTTGCTGGCTCAAGATGATTTTAGATTGTGAAAAACTTTCTTATAGGAATATAATTTAAGAATGTAAATCTTAAAAAAGAAGGTGATTACGATTGAATAATAGGTTAAATGCTAGTATCTCAGCCTTTAATCTAATAACTAATTACAGCCCTAGTAGAAAGCAGCGGAGATAAAGAACTGTTTTTGGCGCAAAAAGTGTAATTTATGCTTTCTTTGTAGCATAAATAGATAGCTACTAGTATCAATTGTATGAAGTATGGCTATTAAATAATAGATATATTTTATGTTAAACTTACTACTTGAAGTGCTTTCAATTTGTATAAGACAATTAAACGTCAATATAGAAAAGCCTAACTTGGAGGATGAAGATAAAAAAATTTTTGCAGATATTTTAGCTGTGTTGCAAAATATTGAGAGGAGTGTGCAATATGAAAAACGATAAAGGGTTATTAATTTCATAGCATTCTTCTAGCGAAGAATTATATTCATGCTTACACTACAAAAAAACGAAAGAATGTGTTGTGAAATTACAAAGATGAACAGCGTATCATAATTAAAAAAACATCTTGTCCCAAAGCTCTTCGGGGCTATTGGTTTCTTTTTTAAGGGAATCAAGTCTATCAGTAATCTGTTTTACTCTTAAATCCTCTATCATGCTTACAATTTCATTACTAATATCTTCGTTTACTAAATTAAAATCTCCTATTCTTAGATTGACCTCTTCAGAAATTAATTTTGTAATTTCATTAAAATGTGACTCTTTTAAAATTTTTCCTATATGTTGTTTTGCTAAGAATTTAATATCATTAGCTAGAGTAGTGTTTGTTATATTTCCTACACGCATAGACTCAGAAATTTTATATCCATTAAGTAGCTCTTTATTTTTGAATGAGAAATTTAAATTTTCAATTCTCTTTTTATTCTTTTCATTTCTTTTTTGTATTCTATTTGGTTCAATTAAACTTAATGCTTTAATATATTTAATACGATTATTAGGATAATTATTTAAAAATATTTTTTTTGCACTTTCGTTTAGTGAATAATTTAAATTATCTTTTTGCTTATTTTCTTCGGAAGTTGCGACTTCATAATGTAACATGGTCATTAAATTTATAATTTTTTCTATTTCCGAATTTAGAATTTTATATTTTGTCATACTAATTTGAAAATATTCAAGAAGATATGTATCATCAATTTCAAAGTTCAAATAAACTTCATTATTTTCTAAATTCTTTATTTTATCCATAGTTTCTGTGAAAAAATTTACATTATCATGCACATCTTCTATACTTTTTTTGTATAGAATTATTTTATGGCTTATCTCTTGATATGTCATCTTGAAATGTTTATATATTGATGTCATGGCTCTTCTTTTGAAAATACAGTATTCAAGGCTTTATTATATCAAAATCTGAAATCCAAATTAAATAAATAAGGGATTAATTTTTCCCATTCTCAAAAACATTAAAAATGCAATTAAATTATACTTTCCAAATCAATCGATTGAAATTTAAATAGATTAAAAGGAACTACAAAGATGAATGAGACAAATAAAAGATGGCTTTCTCCAGATGAGTTTGAAAAAGAGTTTGGAATTGCAAAAAGTACACAGGCGAAATATAGGCTTGAAAAGAATAAGATTCCTTTTTCAAAAATAGGAAAATTCATAAGATATGACCGCATAAAAATTGATAAATGGCTAGAAAGTAATGAGGTAGTTTGATATGACTATTAATGAGATTGAAAAACTTACACGAATACCAATTGATGACCAGAACAGACAATTACGACTCTTCGCAAGGGTTGGATTGGAAGCAAAGCTTAGAATAATAAAAATTCAAAACTCAAAGTTTCACAAATTAAAAAGTGTGAATTCAGACATTGATAATGCTATTTTAACATTGGCCTCACTAATTTTAGCAATTATTGAAGAAGTGAATTCAATGACTAGCGCTGACCTAAATGTTTCATTATTTCATGAAAAAGGTAAAAAAAGTAGAGCAAAACGAAAAAAGTTATTGATGTATTGGTCTATTGTTAAAACATTAAAGAACGACAAAAATATGAGCTTTAGAGAAATTTCTTATTACTTGAAAAAGCATCATAAGTTCGAAGTTTCTTATTCCTCAATTTGGAAAACATGGAACGATCTCGAAAAAATAAAAGGAGGAAAATAAAATGTATGATGAAATTATAACTGAAACTTTACCTGAGAATACTACATTATCTGAAATATCTTTGGTCAATGATAAGTTTATAGTCCTTGTCAGAGCGAAGGAATACGATGAGGAGAACAAAAAAAATTATGTGCGTAGTCTGCTTCTTATGATAAAAGATGAACTCATAACTACAAATTATTCTGACACTAAGCTTCTTCTTGCTGAAATAAAACTATTTGACAAAGGGAATAAGCAAAATAAATTCACAAGTTTAGAAAAAATAAATGGTGACATAAATTTGAAGTTGCAGCTATCTGATGATTACATATATATTTCTAAAGCCGAAGCTTTTACAATTTCAGGGATTTATGAAGAATCAAAAATAGGTGTGAGCATGCAAAGAATTATAGAATCTGAGCTTAAATTCACACCTGAAATTTTAGCAAAGTTGCTGCACGATAACAAGTTACTAGATATGATTAGTAATTAAAGGTTTATTATGTACATATCAATCGCAATAGCTACTACCATTTTTTTGGTGGTAGTGTTTTATTTTTATATAAAAAACGAACCTAAGATAAAGGGGCCTGAGACAACACAAATCAAGCTAGAACCTAAAATTACTCCTGAACCAAAAGCTGTTATATATAATCTGCAAACGCACGAACTGAAATATTGGATTTACAATTCAAAGGAATTGGACCATTATAATTCAATGTCATTATACAGATTAACCGTTGTTAATAATTTATGGATGAATGAACCATATCATTCTAGAGTTTTTTTTATTATAAAAAAACTTGATGAAGATATTCTCTTTATCAAAAGCCATAATACTGGAGTTAAAGTTGCTAATATTAGAAATAATGCTAACAAAATTGTTAAGGTAATCAATTATAAAGTAGTTAGTGTCTTAGAAATTTTATTTTATATATTTGATAAAAATATTAAAAAAATTTCTAGTTTTAGACAAAAAGATGCTCAAAAATTAACACTAGCTATTTTTGTTTTTGTAGTTTCTAAATCAAAACATTTTGAGGGCTTTGATACTATAGATGTTAGTAGAGTTTTACTAAATGATTACAGAAAAATAAAAGATGTAAATTCTATTGTTGAAATGATTGAACGCAAGGAAAAGCAATTATTATTTATTGAAAAATCTTTTTTATACGCACTTGAAAACATGCAAAGTCACCCATATTCAGATTATGGACAGGAGCTGAAATTCATAGTTTCTAAAAAATTACCAGAAAAAAATTTGCTAACAATCTAAACAGGTGTTTTTTCACCTGTTTCGCAATTGTTTATTTTACTGTTTTTTTCATAATTTTCAAAAATGCCTTAATTCCCCTAATTGCGAACTATTCAGTCTTATATCTATAAAAATAGAAACTTGAAAAAACATTTACCTCTATCATAATTTTATCTTCACGAGTAATAAACACTTTTATTCGTTATAGTAAGACTTATCTTTTTTTAAAAGACAATTATATCTACAGTTGGAGCTCAGACTCACTTTCGAGTGGTTCGTACCATCTCAATCAAAAGAGCGTGAAATATTTTTAGTTGCTTTGATAATGAAATATTTTGACTATAAAACTCAAAGAAGCCTGGCAGACTTTGACCTGCAAGAGTAATTAATAAATATAAAAACTATTACCATCAATTGGTACACTCGATAAATTGGCGATTTAGATGCAAAAATCGGAAAATAAAAAACGCAGATTGACTTAACTGAATAACTGCCTATTTTGATAGAGGCTGAAACTATCAACAAAAAATTACTAAGGATCCATAATAAGAGGAAGTGTATATTACCAGTCATCAATTTTAGCAAAAATAATATTTGAATCTGGATCTAAAAAAGAAGACAGAGTAGATAAAAATCATCAACATTTTCAAAAAGTAGCGTCTTATAAAACAATGGAGAGTTATAGAAACATTTGGAATAACTTTTTTAATTATTTAAAAGAACATTGGAAGGTTAAAAACTTTGAGCTAATTACTAGTGTACATATTGCTGCATACATGGAATATAAGACAGATTACTACCCATCGAAGCAATATTTGCAGAAGATAAGCGCAGCACTTGGCAAGTTAGAACTTGCACTTACTCTGTTTGCAAAAAATACTTACAATGAAACAAGGGAGTATAATTTTTCAATTAGACAAACTATTTTAGATGAATCAAGAGATTTAAATCTTATTGCAGATAATTATCATAACCGTGCATACAAAAAACCTCATGTTTTGATTAAAAATTTAAAAAATGAAAATCACAAACTAGCAGCTACTATTCAAATTGAAGGTGGTGCTAGACTTGAGGGTGTTGCTTTAATCAAAAAGGAGCAATTGCTTGGATATGAATTTGACCATATTATAAAAAAAGAACGAGGAATTATTTTTACCAAAGAAAAAGGTGGAAAAGAGGGAGCAGTTTTTATTCATGAGCAAACCTACAAAAGATTGGAGCTTGAGATTTCAAATAATGGAAAATTTAAAATCAATCGTCAAGCATATTCAACTGATATTAGACTTACTTGTGAAAAATTAAACATAGAAGCGGATGGGTCGCATGGCTTTCGGTGGAACTTTGCTCAAAGGAGACTTTTTGAATATGCTAAAGCTGGCGGTACATATGAACAATCACTTCTTGGCGTTAGTCATGAGATGAAACATAATCGGGCTAGTATTACTGAGCATTATATTGGGTAGCAGTAGTTGTAAAGTTTGTAATTATTTAGTTTTCATAAATCATTTTTAATCTAGCGATAAGTGTTTCTAGTATTTTATTATCAATTTCAACATCAAATTTATCAGCGACTAAACTGTGAAGGCTAATGGTTTGTTTAATATAATCAGCTTGCTCATCAAAGGTAAATCTTTGCCAGCTATTTTTATTCTTTTTCCCATTATGATATTTCAGTAAAAGTTGTAAATTGTCAGGATGATGTTTGCCTTGCTTATCATTGTTTAGCAGAGCTTCGGCATGGTCTATTTCAAAATCAATCCCAAAAAATATTTTAAATGCTTTTTGAATATTTTCAAATTCAGAAATACGGTACAAATCTAAGACTTCCATTTTATCTTTTGCATTATTTATAATTTCTTGTCTTTTTATAGGCTCAACATCTTCATCAATTTCATTTTGTGTGTATTCATTAAGTTCTTCTTTCGTAATATATTTAACTCTTTTACGTGTTTCACTATTATCAATTTGAACCGTTCTAGAAAAGCCTCCGGAAGATAACCTTGATGACATTCTTGATCCTATTTCTCTTAGACCAGTCGTATCATTTTTTTGATCTTTAGCTTGTTGGTTAGCTCTTTCTAGTTCATCTGGATACATCTCTGCAAATTTCATTGCCCATTCAGAAACAGTTACAAAATCAGTAAATGTTTTTAGTGCTTCAAGATATTTTTCATTAATTCTCATTGTGCATATACCTACTTAATATCATTAGTTAGTTCATTAGCTATCATTTCTGCTTGTTTCAGTACAGTTTCAGTAGCCAGCATCTGCATATCTGGAGGATAACCAAATTGACGCAACGTACGTTTTACAATAACTTTTAGTTTTGACCTTACACTTTCTTTAATAGTCCAATCAATAGAAGCATTAGCTCTCACTCTCTCAGTCAGAACAACAGCTAGTTCACGAAGGACATCTTTTTCCATTAGTTCTTTAGCACTATCATTATTTGCAACTGCAGTATAAAAAGCATACTCAAAACTAGTAAGACCCATCTCTTTAAGTTCATCATCCATTTTATGAATATCTTTACTAAGGTTAATGAGCTCTTCTATAACTTCAGCCGCAGTAATAATCTTATTGTGATACTTTTTGATTGAATTCTCTAACATCTCCATAAGAGATTTACTCTGAACTAGATTAGTTTTCATTCGAGTTTTTATCTCATCATTGAGTAGTTTCTTAAGAACTTCAAGAGCAATATTTTTATGTTTCATCCCTTGAACTTCCATTAGAAACTCTTCAGATAGTATTGAAATATCAGGCTTTTTAATTCCAGAGGCATCAAAAATATCTATGACTTGTTCTGTTACAAGTGCTTTATCTATAACTTGCCTAATAGTAGTTTCCATCTCTTCATCAGTTGGACCACCAGCAGTACCGTTAAACTTAACAAGTCGTGCTTTTACTGCTTGAAAAAATGAAACTTCATCTTTCACATCCATAGCTTCATCGTGTGGTACTGCTATTGCAAAAGCTTGAGAGAGTGCTGTTACTTCATTGATATATCTTTTCTTGCCATCTTCAAGACCTAAGATATGTTCTTCTGCTTCAAGTATTAACGATAACTTCTCTCTTGTATCTGCTTGAAAATAGTTTTCATAAGCGAATCCATGATACATCTGAGATAGCACTTCGAGTTTTTCAAGCATTAATGCAACAGCTTGTTCTTGTGCAAGTGCAGGGTCGCCTTTTCCTCCACTATCACTATAAAATGAAAGAGCTTTTTTTAAATCACTAGCAATCCCTAAATAATCAACAACAAGTCCAGCAGGCTTATCTTTGTAAACTCTATTTACCCTTGCTATTGCTTGCATAAGGTTATGACCTTTCATAGGTTTATCTATGTAGAGCGTATGCATAGAAGGTGCATCAAACCCAGTAAGCCACATATCTCTAACTATCACAAGCTTTAGTTCATCGTTTGTATCTTTCATGCGGTTAGCTAAATCTCTTCTTTGTTGTTTGCTTGTATGATGTTTTGCCATTTGCGGGCCATCACTGCTACTTGCTGTCATGACAACTTTAATAATACCTTTGTTTAAGTCATTGCTATGCCAATCAGGACGAAGTTTGATAATCTCTTCATACAATCTTGTAGCAATTCTTCTACTCATTGCCACAACCATACCCTTGCCATCAAACACTTCTTGACGAGCTTCAAAGTGCGTGACAATATCGTTTGCAACTTCTTTAACTCTGTTTTCACTACCTATAAGTGCTTCAAGTTGAGTCCATTTTGCTTTAGCTTTTTGCGTTTCACTTAAATCATCATTGCCAAGCTCGCCATCTAGCTCTTCTACAAGCTTTTTGCCCTCATCGCTTAGGTTAATTTTTGCAAGCCTACTTTCATAGTAAATCGTTACAGTAGCTCCATCTTCAACCGCTTGTGAGATATCATAAATATCTACATAATCACCAAATACAGCAGGAGTATTTACATCACTACTCTCAATAGGCGTACCAGTAAATCCAAGGTAGGTGGCATTAGGTAAAGCATCTCTTAAATATTTTGCAAATCCATAAACTATTTTTTTACCTATAACGTTGCCATCTTTATCTTTTTCGTCAACAGTTTTTGGCTTAAATCCATATTGTGTACGGTGTGCCTCATCTGCTAGAACTATGATGTTTCTTCTACCTGAAAGCTCATCATAGATATTTCCATCTTCGGGCTGAAACTTTTGAATAGTTGCAAATATGACCCCACCACTAGCCACTTTCAGTAAATTTTTAAGTTGTTCCCTATCTTGTGCTTGTATAGGTTCTTGCCTAAGTAAGCTTTGAGAAGAAGCGAAAGTATCAAAAAGTTGGTCATCTAAATCATTTCTATCTGTGATTACCAATATAGTTGGATTGTTTAGGGCTAGAACTATTTTACCAGTATAAAAAACCATAGAGAGCGATTTTCCGCTTCCTTGCGTATGCCAAATTACACCACCCTTTTTATCACCATCTATACTGCTTGCCTGTGTAGTTCTCTCAACGGCCTTATTAACTGCATAATACTGGTGATAAGCCGCCAACTTTTTAACTGTTTCAATAGTTGTAATTTGAGTTTTGCTATCTATTTTTGTATTCTTTTCATAAACGATGAAATTACGGATTAAATCTAAAAGAGTGACAGGATTTAACATACCATTTATAAGAGTTTCAATTCGTGAAACAAGCTTTGAAGCCTCATTTTTTCCATCACTACTTTTCCAACTCATGAATCTTGTTATACCTGCTGATATACTTCCAGCTTTAGCCACAAGGCCATCACTTATGATACAAAACGCATTGTATGTGAACAATGACGGTATAGTACTTTTATAGGTTTGTATCTGTTTGTATGCAGAACCAATTGTGGCATTTTCATCTACTGGGTTTTTAAGTTCTACGACTACTAGTGGCAATCCATTTATAAAGAGGATTAAGTCAGGTCGTTTATTGATTCCGTTTTCAACTATGGTAAATTGGTTTGATACTACAAAGTCATTACGACTAACATCATCAAAATCTATGAGTTTAACTATCTCCCCACGAGTTACACCATCTTTTTGGACTTCAACAGTTATTCCCTCTGTAATCATTTTATGAAAAGTTTCATTATCTGTTAAAAGCTCTGTTGTCCTAAGTCTTTGACACTGTTTTACAGCATATTCTATTAAGTCATAATCTAAAGTAGGATTGATGGCAGCAAGTGAGTTTTGGAGTTTTCCTTTGAGTATGACATCCTCAAAAGATTCTCGCATAGGTGTATCGCTGTCTGGTGCAATATTAGGAGCATATATATACTCAAATCCTAGTTTCTCTAAAAGTTCAATTGCAAACAGTTCTATTTCATTTTCAGTTATTTTAGTCATCGGTTGGCTCCAAAGAGTTTATCTCATCTTCTAGTGCTTTTATTATTTCAATTATCTCTTCAAATTCAAGATACTTATCAAAAATCATATGTTCCATAGCTTTGTAGTCTTTTCGTAACTCTTCAATTCTAAAACTAGGAGGTAAAAGTTTTAAATTGCCAGGTGTTGCATCGTCAAACTTTGCCCAAGCAGCAGGATAGAATTTCTTTTTAAACTCAACGACAGTTTTTAAAAGTTCCAAATCATTGACGGCTTCATCCTTTACTGTTGATTTAGCCATTACTGCCAAATCATAATAATGCCTTGAATATCTAGTAGGTAAAAGTTTTTCTTGAGTTCTATTGGCTTCTTGATGTAAAATCGTCGCTTTTTCCCAAAATGTTCTTTTAGCAACTATAGCATTTACGCTACATTTTGGTTTTTCAAACACATTTGAAAAATGTTGGGCGGCATATGGCGTTATTTCAAAATTATCATATGGCAACCAAGAAGCCAAAGGACCTATTTCAAGTAAAATCTGAGGTCTTAAATACGAATCATCAAAAGTAGCCGGATATGTGACATTAATATTGAATGCATCACTCTCATCTATTTTACAAGCACATAAAGGGAAAACAATTTCTGAGACAATAGGCAACAATAAATCTTTTATATAAGCTTTTGCATCTTCATTGACTTGCTCGTTAAACTTAACTTGTTTCGTTTTAGAATCTCGTTCTTCTTTTGGGTCCTCTTTTGTAACTTCCCTCCAATCTAGTATTAAATCTATATCTTCTGAAAAGCGGCCTATGAGATCAAATACTTTAGAAAGACTTGTACCACCTTTAAACATTAAAATCTTGTTAAGTCTCTCATCGGAAAAAATCTTATCAAGTACCCATACAACCCAAAAATCTTTTTCTATGATGGCAGATGTTGTATTCATTTTTTTAGCAGTCGCACTAAAAAGTTGCTTTCTATCTTCTGATGAGGCTTGAGCTATTTTATTCATATTTCAACCTGACAAATCTGCTTAATTGTTTCATAAATCCATGTAGTTGAAGACTGAGTATCTTTTAAAATTTTCTCATACATTTTAGGTTCAATGTTTTTTTGAATTTGCTTGATAACATCAGCAGTTATTCGCTCTTTACCTAAAGTTTTAAGAGCTTGAACCATCAATGAACTCTCTTTGTATTTAAACCCTATGTCTTTTAAAGTAGATTTTTTAAATTCCAATGTTGTACCTAATATATCGTAGCTTCTATTTGCCCCATCATTGAGATAAATATACTTAGCAACAACTTGCGTGGACAAACCCAGCATATTTAAAGCACTGTCACCTAAGATTTCTATTCTCCAGTTAAATTTTCTTGCGTATGCTCTTGCTACTTGGTCAATATCAGGACTTACATTCTGTTCTAAAAAATCGCTATATTTTGGGTAGTCGTAAATACCTCTACTTACTCTGCGTATCTTGCCATCTTTGAGAAGTTCTGAGAGAAGATTATCTGCTTGTGCTCTACTAAATCTACTAAGTAAATCACCAGATGAAAACGCCCACCCCTTACCATGTCCTGATATGAAGTAAAATGCTTTATTGTAGAGGCTAGACATAGTTTCCCTTTTTATTAATATCTAGAAAAAAGTATATACTTTTCTAGATTTATATTTACTTTAATTTGTGCATAGAAATAATGGAATCTAAGTTTTTCTAAAAGTTCTATTTCATTTTCTGTTATTTTATTCATTTTATTATTCTCCCATTCAACAAAGTCATTTCAAAAGACAACATTTTTTATATTTTTTGCCACTACCACAAGGACATTTTTCATTTCTACCTATTTTTATATTATTAGAAACTAATCTTTCTACAACTTCATTTCCCATACTTTTAGAGTAAACCCATTCTTTGTTTGACATAGTTCCAAATTTGATTTTTTTAGAATAAGGGTCTATGCACAATCCAAACCAGTTATTAGATTGTTCTCTATATTTTCTATATTGGCAGTGGTCAAGAAGCTTGTCATAGGCTTCTTTATATGACAAATTATTACAATGTATGGTAAGCCCAGTTGATATGTCATCAAAACCAACTGAGAAATCATGTGTTTTACCATCTTTTTGAAATAAATCTACTGTTTTTTGTATGCCAGTATTTATTTGTTCTATTGATTCTTCTGATAATGTTAATAAGAAAAATCCAATTTCAATTGCATAATCATCTTCAAAACTATTAATACTATCTATGAAGTTCCCAACTATTGTGCCTTTAAATTTTGTCAATATACCTTCAGGTGTATCAATCCCTTCAATCCCTTTTCTTCTAACTAGGATTGCTTGGTCTAAATCTGCACTAATACTATCATCCAGCATCATCATTGTAAATTCATCTGTAACAAATAGATTTTTCTTTAAATGATAAGATAGTGTTACTAATTCATGTTGAGCACTTATTTTTTTAAAATGAGTTGTTCGTCTATTAGCATAGCTTAAAAAGTGCAATGGATTAGATAACATTTCAGCCATTACATCAAGTAAAAATATATCCATAACAAAAGGTGGTTTTACTATATCAGATTGTTTATATTCTAGGAATTGGTCTACTTGAAAAGCTAATGATGGATAGTGGTCTGAAATAACACAGAAGATATATATTTCCTTAAAATCATTTCTAATGGATATTTCATTCTCATTTACATCAAGTAAATTATATTTCTTATCTTGTATAAATTTAGCACAATCCTTACCTTGTTCGTATGAATCTTGTATTGCTTTTTTAAAGTCATTTGAAAGTGCTTTATCATTTCCTTTGCGAGCTTCTAAAGTTAGTTTTTTGGATTTTGCTTGTAACACAATTGCTCTATTGGCAAATACAACTAAAACATCAATTTCACCAACCCTTGTTTTGTTGTCATAAATATTAATATTTGAATGTACATTATCTTTACCAAAAACTTTAGTTAGCAATTCTAAAGAAAATTCTTCTGTAAAATCACCTCTATGTTTCATTGCTGTATTTGTATATGATTTATCTTCTATAAACCAATAATAAGGTGTTTCATAAAAAGCTTCAAGAAAACTATAATGTTGTAAAAGTAAATAGTTGTTTTCATCTAAATGTATCAATGGTTTAGAATTTATAATATTAAAATCGCCTAGTGTATTAAAGAGTTCATTTCTTTCTTTTTCAATTGTGAAAGCATTTAAAATATTTGAAATAACATCTTTGGTTAATTTCGTTTTATCTTCTATATCATCTACTGAAAAACTAAATATTCCTAAGCAAGTCCATTCGTAAGGATTGGTTTTTAATAATTCTTCTCTAAGAGCATATGTATTTTCATATTGAAGTTCTGTAATAGTATCAATAACAACTTTAATATCATAAATATTAAAGCCCTTATTATGTTTAAACCACTCATCATCATTTTTATATTTTTTTACAGATAAATCAAGATATTGAAAGTCATATGCAGATTCACCGCCATAAAATATAGATTCTCTTAAAAATTCACCTTTCATAAAAGGATTATCTTTTTTTCCACTTTTAATAATATCCATAAAAATATCATTAGCTGGAGCGACCATAGATTGATGCAGTTCTTTTAATAATACTTCTGTTTTAGATATATACTCACCTAATATGTTTGGATTAGGTATTGTGAAGTCAATATCTTTTTTTATCATCAATCCAATAAGTGTTGATATTTCAGTTCTTATAAGTCTATCTGGAGAATGAAGTTTTACAATGTCATCAGCTGTTAATTCTTCGTCATACCAATAAATGTTGTCTCTAAAACAAAAAAATGATATTGCATGTATATAACCAGAAGAAGTACAAAGCTTTTCTAGTTCATTAAATACATCAATCTCAGGTCTAGTACTTTTCATTGACTTTCTTCTTGATTTTGCTGAAAATTCGTATGCTCAGTTTTATAAGCTGAGTAATCAATATTGTATAAAATCTCACTTGCAGGATAAGTATAATCCTCAGTCATAGAAAACTCATCATACATTTCATCCCAAAATTCATTAAACTCTTCTTCTTGTTCATAATGGATTTTTTCTATATTTTGTTTGACTCTTGGGTTTTCATTTTCAAAAGTTTTAATTAAAAAACTAGCTGTAAGTATTGTTGTATTAATTAAAAATTCTTTTGTTAAATCATCTAATCCGTCATTTCTAGTTTGAAGTTCTTGCATAGTTCTACCATGAGATGTAGCACCTATTTCATTTCTTAAGTTGCCCATCTGTTGACCAATATTTGCAATGGAAGTTGATAATTGTACTTCTAAATCTCGACCATTAAAACCAATAGCCTTATAGGCTTGTTTTAATGAACCAGCAATGCTTTCTGTTGAATTTAACTCAATACCTTTTTCGTTACAAATTTCTTTAGAAATAGATTCTAAAAGTGATTTCGCATTTTCTAAAGCTGATCCAAAATCACTATGCAAGAATGTTTCAATTCTTAATATATATTCTTCCAGAGGCTGCCATCTTCCATATTGTTCAATTAAGAGCTTTAAATTTTCCATATCAACAACTTACTCTCACTTCTCCACTCATAAGTTTAGGCAAAAGTGTATCTCTCAGTTCTTTAAGGGTATTAATCTGAATATGATTTTTATCTATCTTTTCCCATGCATTATCAGCATAATTTGAGAACTCTTTTAATTTATTTTCTGGTGGGAGCAAAAACTCAACAGCTTCAATATCAAATGGTTTTAATGATGGATATGTTGATGTGGAACCTTCAGCAATTGAGTGCAAGTATTCAGTCATATCTTCTGTTGTCAATAATATATAAATAAAATGTGGATTAATTTTTTCACAACTAATTACACAGTAGCCAGTAGATACAATTATGTCCTCAGTAGGATTTTTAATTATTCCATAGTGTTTTTGGTTTGGTCTAACAGTTGAAATTAGTACATCATTATGTTTAACTATTCTCTTTGCCCTACTTGGAGCTTCTGTCAAATCAAGTTCTTGAAATGTATCAATTTTCCCTTTTGTTAAAGAGCTTGTATCTAAGTACTGAATAGTTTGTAGGGTAGTGTCTTTTTTTAGTGTTGAAACATTAGTTTTTACAAAGTCACCAACCGCTACTTCTTCCCAATCATCCTTAGCCTCTTCAATAAACCATTGTCTAAAAAGTGTTTGTGCTAACTCTTCAAGGGTTTTATTTTGGCGATGGAGAAGGTCGATTTTATCATCAAGGGAGCTTAGAACTTCTGCTATTGCTTTTTGTTCTTCAATTGGTGGGTATTGAACTTTTATATTCCCTAAGTCTGTCCTATTTATTGAACCAAAGACACTGCCTGACTCATTATTGATAATTTCATTTTTTAAAAAATGTAATAAGAAATACAAAAAATCATTATTCCCATTTTTAGCATTAATTGCAGATAGTCCACGACCAATACAAATTTCAGTATTTGCAATATTTATATCACCAACTGGTGCTCTTACACTAAATAAAATATCTCCACGACTAGCTACCTTTTTTGGTTCAGAACAATAAGTATCAAAATATGGATACTTTAAACCAAAGGTTCTATTACCTTGTAAAAATGGAAGCCCTATTTCTTCTTGGTTATAAAATTCTGACTTTGGGGATTGACCCATATTTAGATTGGCAATATCACCTAATGTAGTATTAATCCACTCACTCATCAATAACAACCTTTGCCAAGTTATCATTAATTCTCTGATTAAGTGCTTCTTCCTCTTCCATCTGCTCTTTTAGTTCTTGTTGCAGAGTTACAAATCTCTCTTTAAAGTCAAACTCATCATCTACTTCTTCAAGCCCTACAAAACGACCTGGAGTTAGTACATAGTTTAACTCTTTTACCGCGTCTTGCGTGGCTGATTTACAAAAACCTTTTATATCTTCATATTCATCACTCCCAGTTTTCCAATTATGATAAACCTTAGCTATATAGTCAGTATCATCAGAACTAAACTCTTTTGTTCGTCTGTTAATAAGTTCTCCCATATTTCGAGAGTCTATAAAAAGTATATCTTTAGTCGTTCTTCCTCTTTTTATAAACCATATAGTTGCAGGTATTTGAGTATTTAAAAAGAGTTTTGCAGGTAGGTTTACTATGCAGTCAACTAGGTTAGCTTCTATAAGAGCTTTTCTTATCTCTCCCTCATTAGAAGTGTTAGAAGTGAGGCTTCCTTTTGCTAGTACAAATCCTGCTGTTCCAGTAGGTGCTAAGTGATAAAGAAAGTGTTGTATCCATCCATAGTTTGCATTTCCCTCTGGTGGAGTTCCATATTTCCATCTTCCATCATTTCGTAGTAGGTCACCGCTCCAGTCACTGACATTAAAGGGTGGATTGGCAATGATGAAGTCGGCTTTTAAATCTTTGTGGGCATCATTTAAAAATGAACCCTCATTGTTCCATTTTACTTGTGAGCTATCTATACCACGAATAGCAAGGTTCATTTTTGCCAGTCGCCATGTAGTTTGATTTGACTCTTGACCGTAAATAGATATATCGTTTATCTTTCCTTGGTGTTCTGTTACAAACTTTTCTGATTGTACAAACATACCACCACTACCACAACAAGGGTCAAATACTCTCCCTTTGTATGGCTCTAACATTTTTACAAGAAGTTCAACGACAGATTTTGGGGTATAGAACTGTCCACCTTGTTTACCTTCAGCAAGTGCAAACTCACCTAAAAAGTATTCAAATACATGTCCAAGAACATCAGCACTTCTTGCTTTCGCATCTCCAAAGGCTATGTTTCCTATAAGGTCTATTAGACCTCCTAGAGATTTACTATCAAGATTATCTTTTGCAAATACTTTAGGAAGCACCCCTTTTAAAGAGTTGTTCTCTTTTTCTATGGCATCCATAGCCTCATCAACTATCTTTCCTATGTTTGGTAACTTAGCATTTGAAAGAAGAAATGACCATCTAGCAGTAGGTGGCACAAAGAATACATTTTCAGCTTTATATTCATCTCTATCTTCAGGATCAGCACCTGCATATTCACCTTGACCAGCTTCAAGTTGATTATAAAGTTCTTCAAAGCTATCAGAGATGTACTTTAAAAATACAAGCCCCATAACCACATGCTTATACTCTGCGGCATCAATATTTTTTCGTAGTTTATCTGCGGCTTTCCACAGTTGTTTTTCTATCGATTCTTCTTGTTTTTCTTTTGCCATATATTATATTCCATCTGTATTATAAATATTTTACTTTATTGTATCTAGTGTTTGTTCGATATATGATTAAATAAAATATTTTTCAATGCAAAGACAAAAAATGTAATTTGTACCTAATATCTTCAAAGTATATAGTGAAAGGCATGCCTGTGAGAAAGTTTACTTATATCTCTTTTTTTACATTAATCAACTTTTCGCATATCTCATCTGTAACAAAATCTAGTTTTCTGGCTTTGTCGTAATAAAATAAAAACTGTCTAACCCAATTAGGGATTTCTAATACTCTGCCATTTCTACTTACTCCCCAATTACTAATTGTAGAGTATGGAACATCTGCAATTTCTGAAAACTCTTTTTTAGTGATATTAACCTCTTTTAAAAGTTTAAGAAACTCATCTTTTTTCATTATTTATTACCTTTTTATTCTATATTACGTAAATTATACAATAAATATCTGTATATTGGCAATATTTGCTTGACATGTAACGTAATATGGAGTATAATAGTCTATATAAATCCATATTACATAAGGAATCATCATGACAGTTCTAACAATAATAGGAGTTCTAATAGGTATCTACCTATTAGTTGAATTAGTTAAAAGACTAAATGAATATACGAAGAGTAACTATTCATATAAAATCTTTGATGAAAGAAGTGCATTTATAAGTGCTGTAGGTTATGTGATGGTTTATGTTGGACAAGATTTCTACTTTAGTGCAATAGCTGACAAGGTAGATACTTTAGATGGTGAACTGCTTGTATTAATTGGTATTCTATTTTTATCCTCTATTATTGCAATCAATTTTAGAAAGATGGGTTTCTTAAGAGGTCTGTCTCTATCTGTTGTTCAGATGATTATATATGCAGGAGTTTCAGTTGTCGCAGTTTTTGCTCTTATCGCAGCTTACGCGTTTTTTTCACAAACTAGACCTGTTTATAATATAAATAGGTAGAGAAGAATTAAGAAAAAATATGAAGTTGATTTTATTTCATAAAAGGAGGTTTGAGATGAGTGACACTACTTTAATTACTGTTATTTTAACTGTGTTGATTATTATTACTATCGCTTTATATCAAGGAAATAAAAAAGATGGTTGATGTTTTATTCTGGAGTTGTCCTAAAATAATATATTGACCAGACTAAAGTAGCACCTGATCTATTGCTAGGAATTAGAAAAGATAAAGTTAGTGACCCAAATCAATTAAATGTAATTATTTACTTTATTTTGAAAAAATCACGTATATCTACATCTAAAGATTTTGATATTTTATATAGCTGCTCAATATTATAGTGTTTACCCTCTAGTCTAGCTTCAATCTTACCAATAGTGCTAACAGACTTATGTCCTATTGTAAGTGCCAAGTCTAACTGGGTAATTCCAGCGTCTTTTCTAGCATTTTTAACATTATTTGCAACTAGTGAATGGAAATTTTCAATTTCTTCACTTTTGATATCTTTTTGTTCTAGCAAGGATTTCCCTATAGTGAAAACTTTGCTTTAAGTTTATACTTGATAGAATTTTTTATAAATTCCCTATAGTGAATAAAAAAGGATTTAAATGAAATTATTACTTATATCGTTTAGTTTATTAGCGACAATTGGTTTTACAGGCTGTGGCGGTATGATGCCAACAGCAAGTCAAGTTAACTCTATTGGCATGACCAATGAGATAACAGATGGTGCTAATGTAGCTCGTTTTGAATCTCAAACAGTAAAAACACTTCCAAAAAACAGTTACACAAAAGTCTATTTAGAAGTTCATGATGAACCTTTAATTGAATATTCAGAAAAAATGTTTACTACGCTAAATAGGTTTTTAAAAGCTTTAAAGCTTGAGACAGTTAGTGATAAAAGTAGCAAAACAAGACAGAGATATAAAACAGCTACTAAAGAACTTGGTGTTAAATTTAAACTTAATACTTTTCCATTAAAGAGCGAAGGATTTTATGGTGCTTATCCAAATGCTCTGAAGATATATCTCAATGGATATGATGATGAAAGTTACATACAAAACAACTTTTACAAAATCCAAGAAAATTGCTTTGCTAAAGAGGATATTACGAAGTTATTAGAAGATAAATACCAACTTGTTTCAAATAAAGATGATGCTGAGCTTGTAATTGATGCAGAAAATATTGGTTGCTCTTACGGGGAAAGAGTATATCCACGGAATGTTAAAGATAAAGCATTCGAGGGTACAAGAGATAGCTCATATGATAAGTTCTCAACTGGTATCGCTGCGGCAGGGTTAGTTCAAAGTATTGGTGTTGGCTCAGGTCTTGGCTTATCTGGTGGTTTGATTGGTGGCGGACTTGGTTTATTGTTCGCTGGAAATAGTGGTGATTGGATTAATGTGTATAACATTAATGTGAAAGACAATGTAACTGGAAAATCATACAACACAGTACTAAATTCAACAATGCCTGGTCGCGCCGCGTATGATACAACTGCAGCTATTGGTAGAACGCTTGTTATGGTTTTGAATACTGAGAAGTAATAGTTTAGATAAACGAAAATAAAAATTTAACCGCAAGGAAATGACAAATGATTACAAAAATACTTTTAACACTTTTAGGTGCAATAACAGCAACTTTTGCACAAACATATACGGTTTCTACAACTGCTGAGTTTAGGCAAGCGCTTGAGAATGCAACAGTGAATGGTGAAACAGATACAATCGTTGTAAAAGCTGGAACCTATAAAACCACAGATGATGGCCTAGGTGCTTTCAAATTTAGTGATACTGAGCCTTATTCTCTTACGATTAAAGCTTATAGCGGGTTAAGTGCTAAGGATGTAATTTTTAGCGGTAATCATTCTAGCCAAGTTTTCAACCTAACAAATGCTCAAAATAATAGCTCCTTTATTTTTAAAAATATAAGTACAATTGATGGCAATACATCATATGAAGGAGGTGGAATATATAGTGATTCAAACTTGACTATCGTTGATTGTAACGTGTCAAATAATACATCATTGGGAGCTGGTGGTGGAATCCTCAGCACAAAAGACATTATAATAAAAAATTCAACAGTATCAAATAATTCATTTTTAGGCAACGGAGGTGGAGTATTCAGTTCTGGTGCAATTACAATAATCAATTCAAGTATATCAAATAATATATTTATTGATATTTACTATACTTCTACTGGCTCTACAAGTGGCCGCAGCAATGGCGGAGGAATTTATACTACCAATGGAGTAGTTACTATAACAAATTCTATAATTTCAAATAATGTTACCAAATATAATGGCGGTGGAATTTATCTTAATAACGGTTCAATTATAATAATAAACTCAACAATATCAAACAATATTGCCAAATATGATGGCGGTGGAATATATACAATGGATAACGATGTTGCAATAGTGAATTCAATAATTTCAAATAATTCTTCTCTAGGTTCAGGTGCTGGACTTTTTGTTTCTAGAGCTAATATAATAAATTCTATAATTTCAAATAATATTTCCATACTTGGTAATGGTGGCGGGATTTATGCTTATAATATAAATATAATAAATTCCATAATTTTAAATAATTCTTCTCAATCAGGTTCAGGAGTATATGGTAATGGCAACTTTATAAATAGTATTTTTAAAGATAATAACAATAGTGATATTTATTTTGTTGAAGATTCTAAAGTTTATAACTCTTTCATAGATTATACAAAACTTCAAAATGAATCAAGCTATACAATAATCAAGAAAAACAATATACAATCTACTAGCAGTCCAATTAACTTTACAGATACTAGTTATCGACTAAATCAAAGTTCACCTGCCGTAAATAAAGGTTTAGACCCATATAGTGATACTTTTAAAAATTTACTTGGCGACAAATATGCTCAAGTAATTGGCTATCTAAAAACAGATAAAGATGGCAATACACGTATTGCAGGTGGAACTATTGATATTGGAGCTTATGAAAATGGCAGTGTCAAAGTTTGTGCTCAGGTAATTACATATGCAACGGAACCATTAAGTGGAACGTGTAAAGAATACACTACACCTTGTGACGTGCCTAATGGTTGGCAAACTGTTGCTAAGTGCCCATCAATCACAGCAGAAAGCCCTACGTTAATTGCACCAAATAACGAAATTAAAAGCCACATAGAAAGCTTGCCGAGTGGCTGGAGCTTAGCAGGGACTAGCACTTCAGTGGCTGATTTATCTATTTTCAACTCTGCTAAAATTATATGGTTCTACAAGAGCAATAAATGGTACCAATATGAACCATCGAAAGGTACTCAATTAAATATGAGCATAAAATCATATGATGGTTTTTGGGTTTATAAATAAACTGGAATTTTCATTTATGGAATAGAAAATTAAAGCTTAAATCTAAAGATTTAAGAGTCGAGAAATCTTTTCGATTATATTGTTTTCCTTAATAATTAATTATTTTTTAACATAATATCTTATTATATATTTAAGAACAGATGGATCAAAGCCTATATTCATACTATCTGCTTCATTCAGATTAATATGTATACTTATTTTTCTATTTTGTTTATAACAAATATTATACCAATAACTTGCCGATAGAAGGAGTAGAAAATTGGGAACAATCGTAGGAAGTATAATTCTTGGATCTATTGTTGCATTTCTTTATATAGCGGATGCTGCTCTAGTTGAAGAAATAAAAAAGAGAGAAAAGAGGGACTAAAATGTATAGAACTATTGTATTATAGCTCTAATATATGCTTTAAAATCTTTGAAAAGTATCAAAAAAACAAACATCTAGGATTAAAAATAGATAATGTTGTTATGAGCGTAATTAAAATAGGCAGTTAATATTTAAGTTTGTAGATTGAGTCAAAAAACTACAAGATTTAATAGTTCGCTCGATAAAATATAAAAAGCTCTTCAATTTATACTTCAATTAGTTTTCTTATTTAAGTTTAAAAATCTAATTTTTCATTCTGCACTCTTAAATGAGCACATCGACATTTGGAATAAAAAAACTAAATTAACTGGTTTGAATTTTGGGGAGCATTATAATCTCAAAAAGTACACTTTTCAAGACAGCTTCATCAAAAGCTTAAAACTCCCAAACTAAGGAGTCTTAAAAAGTGTCTCTTATTAGTGTCTTATAAAGTCTAAAATATTTCAATACAAAAATGAGGAATAAAAATGAAAATCGGATATGCAAGGGTAAGTTCATCTGGACAAAATCTTGAATCTCAAATAGAAGCTTTAGAAAAAGCGGGTTGTAAAAAGATATTTAAAGAAAAGATGAGTGCTAGACAATCAGATAATAGATCCCAACTTCAAAGTGCTATAGACTTTGTAAGAGAAGGAGATACATTTGTTGTAACTAGACTAGATAGATGTTCAAGAAGTGTTTTTGATCTTCATAATATTCTAAAAAAACTTGAAGATAAAAAAGTTGAGTTTAATGCAACTGAGCAAGATTTAGATACATCAACTTCAACAGGAAGATTAATGATTGGACTTTTATCTATTATTTCTGAATTTGAAACGGATTTAAGAGCTGAAAGACAAGCTGATGGAATTAAGTCAGCTATTAAGCGTGGTGTAAAATTTGGAAGGGTAGCAAAGTTTAATTATGAAAAAGTAGAGGAAGCTTTACGGATGCAAAAGAAGGGTTATACAAACCAGCAGATCGCTGATCACTTTGAAATAGGAAGAAGTACACTTTTACGATATATTGCTGATTTTAAAAAATGGGAAAAAGGAGTAGAGTTGGCTTCAAAAAATGAGGAGTATATTCAACAGTCTAAAGAGGACAATATAAACAATAAAAGGCATATATAATGGGAACAATCGTAGGAAGCTTAATACTTGGTTCTATTGTTGCATTTTTGTATTTAGCTGATTATGCAATAGTTGAGGAGATGAAAAAACGGAAATCAAAAAAATAACTAAATATATTTAGAACGTTCATTCTTTCAAATTTTAATCTATAACGATAAAATCTTCTCTAGAGTTAACATAATATTCAATCTAGTTCATACGTTTTAATCTATAACATATTAACAATAGACGGCCGTTTAGACTTAATAAATATTTTGTTTATGAGGCTTAATGACAACTGAATGTAAAAACCAAATAAGCACATCTAAATATGAAAATACACAACAGGATAATACTATTATAAAATATATTTAAATTAAACTACACAAAGACTACACAAACTATCGATATACTTTTGCAAAACAACAAAGGATTTCGTAATGAAACTGTTTACATTAATTTTGACTATACTATTAACGATAGGTTTAGCAAATGCTTCTGGATTTGAAAAATCTGCTAAGTTTCGCACTACTTCTGTAGAAATGAGCTCACCAAAGCCCTTAACAACAGGTGTTAATAATATAACATTTACAATTGCTCAACAAGGAAAAGCATTAGTTGATGCGGAAGTTAAAGTTAAGATCTTTATGCCAGCAATGCCAGGCATGCCAAAAATGGAAGCTACCTCTGGTACTAAATCACTGAAAAATGGAAAATATTCTGCTGATTTAAATTTTTCAATGGGTGGTACATGGCAAATACATATATTTATTGCTACAAAAGATGGAAAAAAGTATCGTGTGAAAAGCTCAGTTAACATTTAAGGATGTCACATGAATATTCTCTCGAAAGTTACATCACTATTAATCTTTTGGGCGATGTCGCTAGATGCGACTTCGCTTGATAGTTTAATAGAAGAAGCTCTCTCAAATCATCCATCTTTGCAAGTCATACAAGAACGTATTGCATCTACAGATAAAGGTATTTTACTATCACGTAAATTCTCAAACCCTAAACTTGCTCTAAGTGTGAATGATATTCAATTAAATGACATTAGTAATCGTTCAATTGAACGTATGCAAGCAAGTGTTATTACGTTAGAGCAAAAATTTCCATATTTTGGAAAACGTGATGCAAAAGAGGAAAATGCACGTGCTATGAAAGAGGTTCAAGAGCTAAAGTTTGAAGATGCTAAAGCACTTTTAGTTTCTAAAATAAAACAGAGTGCCTATAGAGCGTGGGAACTTAAAACTTTATATAAAATAATATATAAATTCGAAGAGTTAACTCAGCAAAGTATAGATCTTAGTACGGCTTATACTGCTACTACATCAAATCAACATATGGGAATTATGTCTGCTACGATGAGCCTTTCAGATTTGAGAATTAAAAAAAATAGATTACTCCAGGCTTTGAAAGTAGAGTATGCTAGGCTTAGTTATCTTAGTAATAAAGAAGTTTTTGATATAGAAATAGACCTTATTATGCCAAAACTTTCTAATTTAAATGAGCTAACAAAAAAGTTACAAAATAACTTTTCAATTAAGGCACAAACAAGTAGTATCAAAGAAGCTAAAGCATTGCTAAAACTTCGTGATTTAGAACATTACCCAGACCCTACGATTAATGCTGGATATTTTTACCGTAGTAGTTTTGAAGATTATTTTTCAGTTACAGTTGGTATTCCTTTACCAATTTATGGAAGTGAAAAGTTAAAAAGTGAGCAACAACGTAAAAAATTACTAGAACGTCAAAATGTACTAAAAAATAATGAACAGAAAATACATTCTGAACTTAAATCTCATTATGCATATATGCATCAAGCACACATTACTTATACCATTTTAACAAAAGAGAGTATCCCTCAAATTGAGCATATGTTTGAGTTAAGTAGTTCTACAATAACTGCAGGTGGTGATTTATTTAAATATATTGATCTTATCAAACAAGATTTAAAACTAGAAGAACAACGAATTAGTGCTGTAGCTGAATATTATAAACATAATGCCTCAATAGAAGCATTATTAGGAGTCCAAAAATGATAACAAGACTACTTTTAATACTATTATTACCATTTGCATTAAATGCAGAAATAATTGGTGTAAGTCAATTGTTTAATGTCCAAACTATATCGCCTAAACTAGAAAAAAGTTTTCAGTCGCAATCGTTTTTTGGTTATAGCGTAGTTGATGAAAGTCGTGTTGTAGATGTTACACCACGTTTTGGAGGATATGTTGAAGTTCTTTATGCAGATAAACATTTTAAAAAAGTAAAAAAAGGTGAACCATTAGTAAAAGTCTATAGCCCTGAAGTTTTGCGAGCAAAAGAGGAGTATATAAATTCCTATCACTATAATTCAACTCGTTCAGCAAAGGCAATGGTAAATAGCGCCCGTCAAAAACTTCATCTTTTAGCTGTAAATGATTCAGAGATTAAAACAATTGCTAAAAAAAGAGAAGCTGATTACTATACAACAATAGTCTCTCCGATTGATGGTTATATCTTTATGAAAAATATTAATAAAGGAAGTGCTTTTAAAACAGGTACAAAGCTTTTTGAGATAGTAAACTTAGATGTAATCTGGGTAGAAGCGAAAATATATACTTCACATATATCAGAATTTAAAAGTTTTACAAATTTCAATGTAAAATTAGATGGTATTTTAAAGCCAATTAGTGCAACTTCAGAAAAACTTCTTGAAAGAGTTAATCCAAAAGAGGCAACTGCTACACTTCGTTTACGTGTTGAGAATAGAGATAACTCTATTTTCCCAGGACTGTATGCAAAGATAGAGGCACAAACAAAAGCTGATACATTCTTAACACTTCCACGCAGTGCAGTGATGCGTAAAAATAGTCAATTTTATGTATTTAAAGCTGGAGAATACGAAGGAGAATATGAACCATTTGTTGTAGAGGTTAAACCATTTAATGCGAAAAAATATATTGTTCTCTCAGGTCTATCAGAGGATGAGAAGGTTGTTAACAATGCATTGTTTTTAATGGATAGTGATGCACAAGTTAACGGGCTTTACCAATGATAGAAAAACTTATAGGATGGAGTACTGCTAATAGATTTTTAATTCTTTTTATGGGTTTGTTTATAGCTACTGGTTCATTTTGGGCAGTTAAAAATACTCCGCTTGATGCTATTCCAGATTTATCACCACCGCAAGTAATCGTTCAAGTAACATGGAAAGGGCAATCTCCTGAAATTATAGAGGAGCAAGGGACGTATCCGCTTGTTTCTCAGTTTTTAGCTATAGCAGGGATTGAAACAGTTCGTGGTTATTCTACCTATGAGAATGCACTGATTTATATAATTTTCAAAGATGATGTTGATCTTTACTGGGCACGCTCACGTGTGCTAGAACAACTCTCTACCATACAGAGTCAATTGCCCCAAAACATGGAAGTAACTTTAGGTCCAGATGCTTCAGGAGTTGGTTGGGTATATGAGTATGCATTAAAATCTAAGACAAAAGATTTAAAAGAGTTACGAAGTTTGCAAGACTATTACTATAAATATGCGCTTCTTAGTGTAGATGGAGTAAGTGAAGTTGCAAGCATTGGCGGGTTTGTTCCGACCTATCAATTAACAGTTGATAATCATTCATTGGTTCGCTATAACTTATCTATTCAAGATGTCGTAAAAGTACTTAAGAATAATAATAACGATACTGGTGGACGTATAGTAATACAAAATGGCTTTGAGTGGATGGTTCAGGCTAAAGGTTTTTTAGACAATTTAGAAGATATTGGTGATTTAGTTGTTACGAAAAGTGCTGGGATTCCGATTACTCTCAATGACATTGGTCGTGTTGAACTAGTTCCACAAAATCGTCGTGGTGTGGCTGATTTAAATGGTGATGGTGAGGTCGTTGGTGGAATAGTCATGGTTCGTTATGGCGAAGATGTTTACCAAGTTATTAAAAATATTAAATCAAAACTCTCTAATCTTAAAGTTGATGGTGTTGAAGTGATACCCACGTATGATAGAAGTGACTTAATTGAAAAATCAGTTAAGACTTTAGAGACAACATTAATTGAAGAGAGTATTATTGTAATTATTGTAATTGGACTATTCTTACTGCACGCTAGGAGTGCATTGATAGTTCTTATAATCTTGCCTCTAACGGTTGGGTTTACATTTTTATTAATGAAACTATTTGGTATAGGTTCAAATATAATGTCTTTAGGTGGAATTGCAATTGCAATTGGTGCTATGGTTGATGCAACAATTGTGATGATTGAGAATGCTCATAAGTCTATACATAGAATAATAGATAATAAAGGAAGTATTACAAATGAAGAGCGTATTAATGCAATAATATCTTCATCTAAATTGGTTGGTCGTCCAATCTTTTTTGCACTAGCTCTTGTTATTGCTTCATTTTTACCAATATTTGCACTCTCTGGTCAAGAGGGACTTTTATTTACTCCATTAGCATTTACAAAAACTTTCGCTATGAGCGCCGGTGCTCTACTATCTGTTACGCTCGTGCCAGTACTTATGATTTGGCTAGTACGTGGACATATCATTAGTGAGAGTAAAAATCCAATTAATAGATTCTTTATTTGGCTCTATAACCCAATTCTAACTTATGGCTTAAAGCTCAGGTTTGTTGTCCTAGGTGGCGCGGTACTAGCTCTTAGTTTCGCAATACCACTCTATAATAATCTAAAATGGGAATTTATGCCTATGCTAAATGAGGGAACTGCTATGTACATGCCAGTTACTCCTTATGGTTTAAGTGTAGACGTTAGTAAGGAATTAACTCAAAAGACAGATAAAATTCTGAAGAGCTTTCCTGAAGTTGAAACTGTATTTGGTAAAGGTGGACGAGCACAGAGTGCAACAGATCCCGCACCTCTTGGAATGATTGAGACAATTATAACTTTTAAACCACAAGATCAGTGGCGTGATGGCATGACTTTTAAAAAACTACTCAATGAGATGGAAGATGCATTGCAAGTTCCTGGACTCATTAACTCTTGGACATATCCAATACGTGGACGTATTGATATGTTACTAAGTGGTATTCGTACACCTCTTGGAATAAAAATTTATGGAAACGATTCAGACACATTACAAAAAATAGCTAGTGACATTGAAATAACACTTAGATCTTTTAACAAGAGCATGTCAGTATTTGCAGATCAAAGTAGTGCTGGTTACTATATAGATATTGATATAGATGCTGAGACTCTACAGCGTTATGGAATGAACAAAGAAGAATTACTGGCTTATACATCAACTGCAATAGGTGGGAAGAGAGTATCTACAATGTATAAAGATTTAGAACGTTATCCAATTTCATTACGCTTTGAAGAGACTCAACGTAGAACATTAGATCAAATTAGAAATATTTTAGTCAAAACTCCTTTAGGTTTTGTTTCACTTTCAACTTTTGCTAAAGTTGATTACCGTGAGAGTAGCTCAGTTATTAAAAGCGAAAATGCACAACTCACAACTTACGTATATATTACCCCAAAAGAGGGAGTAAGTGCATCTGAATATAAAAATGAGGCTAAAGAGATTCTAAAAAATATAAAAATGCCTGATGGATATTTTTTAGGTTGGGCAGGGCAGAGTGAGTATTTAGAATCAGCTATGGAGCGTATCGTTTGGATAGTACCTGCTGTACTAGTGATTATCCTAATGCTGATATATTTTGCTTTAAAAGAGTTCACAAGTACTATGATTGTGTTTTTTACACTCCCTTTTGCGCTACTTGGTGGTCTAATTTACATTGATATGCTTAATTTTAATATGAGTGTAGCTGTAATTGTGGGCTTTTTGGCACTATTAGGAGTAGCTGCAGAAACTGCAATTGTTATGATAGTCTATTTACAAGAATCAGTTGCAGAGTCAATTAAAAAATATGGTGATATAACAGTATCACAACTAAGAGATGCCATTTATGTGGGAGCAGTTCAGCGTGTACGTCCAAAACTGATGACAGTATTTGCAATTTTAGCTGGACTTCTTCCTATCATGTACAATCATGGCATTGGCAGTGAGGTTATGCAACGTATTGCGGCACCAATGATTGGAGGAGTTGTAACTTCTGCAATATTGTCACTTTTAATTATTCCGATTGCGTATGAGATACTTATTAAGCGTAGAATGAAATTATAGATAATCAAGTTATATTTTAACTCAGATTTACACAAAAATTATTAAAGCGAATATTTTTTACTACTTTAGTAATTTTTGTTGTTGAGATTGTTAAAGATATTCAATTTCTTGATAAGGCAGTTGATGTTATTGAATACCATAACGAACGATATGATGGTAAAGGATATATGAGCGGTCTAAAAGAGAGGGTTATTCCACTGAACGCACCTATCTCGATATTGATGATATGTTTGATAAATTAGGTACATATTTTAATTCAAAATAATTGATGAATTGTTCATGAAAATTTAAAACCATGACTTAAAAGAGTTATTATATGAACTGCTCACACAAAAAATGAAACAATACATCTGACTACACAAAGACTGCACATTATATGAGTATGATATGTTTATCATAACTAAAAAGGATTTTAAATGTTATACACAGTAGAAACATCCGCTTCACTTAAAATGGTTAAAACAGCCATGGATGAACGAGCTAAAGAGTATAAATTTGGTTTGCTCAAAGATTATAATTTCCAAGAGATGCTAGAGCTTAAACATTTTCCTATTAGTAATGAAATTCATGTATTTGAGCTTTGTTTTCCTCCAGCGGCACAACAGGCGATGGAGAGTATGCCAACAATGTCTGTTTACTTACCTTGTAGAATCTCTGCTTTTGAAGAAGGTGACAAAACTAAATTAACTACCATTGGCATGGAAGAAATCATGCAAAACTTTGAACTATCTAATGAATTTAAAGAGTATATGGGTGAAGTTTACAAAAGACTTCAGAATCTAATGAACAGTTTCAATAGTTAAAGGATATTTTGTGAAAACTACAATAAAAACAATGGCGATTTTACTTCTTAGTACAGCAACTCCCATAATGGCGGATGTAAGCGGAGCCGTTACAACGGCAACTGATGGATCTCAATCAATTAAATATACAATTGATATGAAACCTGGATGGAGCATGTTTAGTATTCCTGGTTATAAAGCATATAAAGTACAAGATATTTTAGGCGACAATACAAGTGTTGATGCAATCTACTCTTATGATTCTGCAACAAGCCAGTGGATGTCATTTAATACAACTGATGCTAGTGGAGTTGTTACAGAACTTGTGCCTGGCATTGGTTATTGGGTAATGGCTAAGGAGAATATTCAACTTCATTTTGAATCTAATATTATGCAAAATGGTGGGTTTGAGACAGCATCAATGACTATGAACCCAAATTTATCAACTCAAAAGGATTTGAATATAACTACTGATAATTATGCGAATATGTGGACAGAAAGTGGGACAATAAATACACAATTTCATCAAGGATACGGTTCAGTTGACTGGAGTGTCGCACGTGGTGGTAGTGGTAATATGTTTTGGAACTCAACTACTAATTCAAATGACTGGATGTTCACAAACAGTGATGGAACAAATCAAACAGGGTGGTCAAATTACACAAATATGAATAGTGGTATGGGAAGATAACACAGTAATGAGTAAAATATTTTATTATACGAAGGATTAACTATGAACCACTCAATAGTAACAAAAATAGCTTTATTACTATTAATCAGTACTCATATTGGAACATTTGCGATGGCCGATGCAAGTGAGGTAGAACATAAAAAAATGTCATCTCATAATCCACATATAAAAAGTATAAAGCATAACACTACCACTTTAAGCCCGATAGAACATAGCACTATACATAACTCAAATCGCAGACCCATGGCTGAAATTAAGAAAAAAGCAAATCTTGTTAAACTTGCTCAAATAAGCGAACAAGAAACTATTAATATTGTTCGAGGCATAACTGATGAAGAGCCTCTAAGTATTCAATTAGTTCATAAGTCTGATTATATAGCCTATAAGGTAGTTACTGAGAAATCTGTCTTTACCATTAATGCACTAGATGGTACTGTTATGAATAAAAATAAGAATGATAAATAATCATACAAACTATAGCTTTAAATAAACTTTTTTTAATTTAAAGATTGCACGTGAATATGACATTCAATGTTATATAACTACAAACTATTAATTAAATGTAGGATTAAAAAGGATGAATGATGAATGTTTTTACATGTCCGATGCATCCAGAAGTCAAACAAAATAAGCCTGGAAATTGTCCTAAGTGTGGTATGGCATTAGAACCTTTAGTGTCAAAGGATGATGATAAAAATGAAGAACTAATCGACATGAGACGTCGTTTTTGGTTTAGTGCAGCTCTTTCTATTCCTCTTTTTATACTAGCGATGGTAGCTGATTTACTTCCATCGTTAATTCCAAGTAATATATCTATGCGAACTGTTCAATTGATAGAGTTTGCTCTAGCTTCACCTGTTGTATTGTGGAGCGGTTTTCCATTTTTTTTACGAGGTATTCACTCTATTAGAACATTGAATTTAAATATGTTTACACTAATCTCTTTAGGTGTTTCAGTCGCTTGGGGATACAGTGTAGTAGCTCTGTTTTTTCCGCAAATTTTCCCTCCTATTATGCATATGGAAAATTCTCTAGTAGATGTCTATTTTGAAGCTGCAGCAGTAATTACAACACTAGTGCTTCTGGGACAAGTATTAGAATTAAATGCACGGTCTCAAACTAATACTGCTATTAAAATGCTACTTGGACTTGCTCCAAATACCGCACGCATCATACATGAAGATGAAACAGAAGAGGATATTGGTCTAGAACTAGTAAAGATAGGTGATGTATTACGTGTTCATCCAGGTGAAAAGATACCAGTAGATGGTATTGTAGTTGATGGGTTAAGTTATGTAGATGAATCCATGGTTACAGGTGAACCTATCGCTGTTGTAAAATCAAAAAAGTCTAAATTAATTGGAGCAACTGTTAATGCAACTGGTAGTTTAATAATGCGTGCAGAGAAAGTGGGTTCAGATACCTTACTAGCAAAAATAGTTGATATGGTTAGTCAAGCACAACGTTCACGTGCACCAATTCAAAAAGTAGCTGACACTGTAGCAGGTTATTTTGTTCCTATTGTTGTTGCCATTGCAATTACTACATTTGTAACTTGGTGGATGATTGGACCAGAACCAAGTTTAGCATACGGAGTTATCAATGCTGTTGCTGTTCTTATTATTGCTTGTCCATGTGCGCTTGGACTTGCAACCCCAATATCGATTATGGTTGGAACTGGGCGTGGTGCAATTGAGGGTGTTTTAATTAAAAATGCTGAAGCATTAGAAGTGATGGAAAAAGTTGATACTTTGGTTGTAGATAAAACTGGAACTCTTACTGAAGGTAAACCAAGATTAATAAGCATAGAAGTAGAAGGTGAGTTTACAGAAAATGAATTATTACGCCTGACGGCTAGTCTAGAGCGAGCCAGCGAACATCCATTAGCAGAAGCGATTATTTTAAGTGCTCAAGAAAAAGGAATTAAGTTATCTAAAGTATCTAATTTTCAATCTGTAACGGGAAAAGGTATTATAGGTGAAGTTGATGGATATATTGTGGCAGTAGGTAATATGGCACTGGTAGAAAGTTTGGATATAAACGTAGATTTATTAACCGCTAAAATAACTGAACAACGCACTAATGGGAGAACTGTAATTAATATTTCTGTTGATAATAAAATAGCAGGCTTAATGTCAGTTGCTGATCCAATAAAAAGTTCAACTCCAGAAGCTATTCTAACTTTACATAATGAGGGTATTAAAGTAGTGATGCTCACGGGTGATAGCCATGAAACTGCAGAAGCAGTAGCTAAAATATTAGACATAGATGAAATACACGCTGAAATTCTTCCAGAACAAAAGTCAAATATTATTAAAAGCCTCCAAGAAAAAGGACATATTGTTGCTATGGCAGGTGATGGCATTAATGACGCCCCAGCATTAGCCCAAGCACATGTAGGTATTGCAATGGGTACAGGAACAGATGTGGCGATTGAAAGTGCTGGTATTACACTAGTTAAAGGCGATTTACGTGGAATTGTCAAAGCTAGACGATTAAGCACTACAACTATGAAAAATATCAAACAAAATTTATTTTTTGCATTTATCTATAACTCCGCTGGCATACCAATCGCTGCTGGAGTATTTTTCCCACTCTTTGGAATACTTCTTTCGCCTATAATTGCTGCAGTAGCTATGAGTTTTAGTTCAGTTTCTGTTATTGCTAATTCACTTAGACTTAAGAACATGAAACTATAAAGACAAAGTAATATTTCTACACAAAGACTACACAGTATCTGAGTAAAATATATTACATTATCAAAAGGATTGAATATGTTATACACAGTAGAAATGGCTATTAATAATCAAAATATGTTAGAGATTAAACCTCTGAAGGAGAATATTATGAAAACGTTATTAGTTCTTATGTTTTTAGTTATTGGTGCTTTTGCAGCTGGACAAGGCAATATGATGCCATCATTTACTGATATTGATTTAAATAAAGATGGTAAATTAACTCAAAAAGAATTTAAGGAAGTACGTCAAAAACGTATGGCTGCTAATGCTGAATCTGGACATATGATGCGCAATGCACAAAATGCTCCAATGTTTAAAGCTATTGATGTTGATAATAGTGGTTTTATTGACACTAAAGAGTTTCAATCTCATCAAGGAATGAATAAAATGGGCATGGGACAATGTATGGGGAAAGGTATGATGGGCGTTGGTAAAAATAAAGGAATGGGACAAGGTCATGGTATGGGCATGGGACAATAATATATAAATATACTATATAAAAGGATCTATCATGTATGGATATGGTCATGTGGGTTTACTGTTTTGGATAGTAGTTCTTATAGTAATATTTTTTGTTATATATTCGATAAAAGGAAAAGAGAACAATAACAAGGAGTCTCCTAAAGATATATTAGATAAGCGATATGCAAATGGAGAAATTGATGCTAAAGAATATAAGAAAATTATTGAAACCTTAAAAGGATAAGTGATGGTTTATAGACATAAAACTAACATCGAGCTTGATTTAATTAAAAAAGAGATTGCTTTAAAATCAAAAGAGTTTGGATTTGGTATTTTAAAAGAGTATAGTTTTAAAACAATACTCAAAGAAAAAGGTTTTCCAATAGAAAAAGATATAACAGTTTATGAATTATGTAATCCTGCTGCTGCTCAAGCTGCTCTTGAATTACATCCTGAAATATCTATATATCTACCATGCAGAATCTCATTATATGAAGAAAATGGTCAAAGTGTATTAAGTACTATTGGAATTGAAGATATGCTTGGAACATTTGAACTAGAAGATTCATTTAAAGAACACATGCAAAGTATTTTTGATAAAGTTAAGAAACTATTAAATAGTTGGTAAAAGGGTTTAAACGATATGAGTAATGCAAAAAAGCTTTTTGTACGTTTATCAATTGCAATAATTGCAGTCTGGGTATTGATAAGTGTTAGTACATTGGTATATGAAGTAATCAATATCAAAAAATATGTGAAACAAAAAGCTTTAGATGCATCAAAAAATATTGGTCATAGATATTCTCAAATGAATCGGTCAGCTTACAATATGAGAAACGGTTTTCAGTCTAGTATTTTACAAGGTACAAATTTTCATCTTTTTTCTATTACTGATAATAATGGAAAAACTATTACTAATGAATCTTCAAAAGAATTTGATTCAATTCAACAGCAGATTCAGAAATATAAACATGAATTGAATATCCACAATGATAATCACGCTCAAATTACTGTTATGCATGATCATGATAACAATATTTACTATTTAGATGTTGTAATGCCTTGGAAAATATCTAAAGATAATGTAGGAGTTCTGCATACATTTTATGAAGCAACTCATCATATAGATAGTATTTATAACGAATGGCTTAAAACTGTTTTAGAATCACTCGTTGTTATGTTTTTATTTTTTATAGCAGGCTTTCCAACTGTATTATATTTACAGCGTGACATTATGAATAAAAATAAGGCACTAGCTAAAACTAATATTGATATATTAAATTTATTAGGTGGTGCAATTGCTAAACGTGACAGCGACACTCACTCACACAATTTTAGGGTTACACTTTATGCTGTATTGCTAGGAGAGTCTATAAGATTGAGTAAATCAGAACTTAAATCATTAATCAAAGGTGCGTTTCTTCATGATGTTGGTAAGATTGGTATAAGTGATACCATATTGTTAAAGCCAGATAAATTAACAGATGATGAGTTTGAAATAATGAAACAGCATGTTCACTTGGGAGAAGAAATTATTATTAATAGTGAACAATTAAATGATGCTAAAGATGTAGTTTTATACCATCATGAAAAATATGATGGTGGTGGTTACTTGCATGGACTGCAAGGAGAAGAAATACCTCTTAATGCTCGAATATTTGCTATTGCAGATGTATTTGATGCCTTAACTTCAAAAAGACCATATAAAGAACCGTTTAGTTACGAGAAAGCTAAGCAGATAATGCTTGATGATTCAGGAACACACTTTGATCCAAAACTATTAACTATATTCTATGATGTAGTTTTTGAACTATACAATCATATTAAATTATTGGATAATGAGGCAGAATTAAAAGTTTTGTTGAATGAAAAGGTTTTAAAGTATTTTTAAATTTAATATAAGTCATATTGCTCAATATTTAAACAATAAATAGAATTTTAAATATTCTGTTTGCATTATAATATCTGTATAACATGGTTATTGGTTTGTTACAGATCATTTGATACATGTTTCTCCCATTTCTCCTACTCCCTTAAAATGAGAACCAAAGCTTTTGCTTTGGTTTAGGTATTTAAACTTATTGTTGAAATGGGATATTACTTTTTACATTCATTAACTTTGAGTGATTGAACAACTATTCAACAATAAATTGACCCATCATACCCGCATCTTCATGTTCTAAGAAGTGACAATGATACATATAAGGCAATTTTTCATCTTTATAATCAACCATTTTTACTAAAAATTTCACACTTTCTCTTGGTGGTATATAAACAACATCTTTATATCCTTTTTCATTTTCTGCCACTTTTAATGCATCACCGTTTCTCTCAATTATCATAAAATGTGTTGCATGTATATGAAAATTATGTTCCATTCCCATATCATTATATACTTCCCATATCTCTATTTGATTTAACGGAACTTTTTCGTTAATCACACTCATATCCATTGTTTTTCCATTGATTGTCAGTATTCCCATTCTACCAGCAAGTCTAAATGTTCTTGTATTAACGGCTTTTTTATGGTCATATACCTTTAAAGTAGTTAATTTGTTTGGTAAGCTGGATTTATAGCTAGCATGACTTGTGACATTAATTGTTAAAAATATTTTATTGTAATTAAGCTCTTTAAAAACTATTTTTTTACCTAAATCTAAACTAAAGTCAACAATAATTTCTGCTCTTTCTCCAGGGCTTAATATGAGACTGGTTAACTTAACAGGGTTTGGCAAAAAACTGCCATCTGTTGCAATCTGATGAAACTCTTTATTATTATCAAATGCTAATTTATAGACAGATGAATTTGAGCCATTTAAGATTCTGAATCTAACTTTTTTAGCTTTTGTATTAAAGTATGGCTCAATAACTCCATTTGTTATAAATACATCACCATTATAACCATGCATAATTTGCTGAGTTGTAGGATTGTAATTAAATTGGTAGTTTGAGTCAAAAAATCTATCTTGTAAAACAAGAGGAATATCATCAAGTCCATACTCTACTGGCAACCCTAATGTTTTACTTTCATTATCATCAACAATAATTAATCCTGCAAGTCCTTTGTATACGTGCTCAGCAGTTTTTCCCATAAGATGTGGATGATACCAGTTAGTACTTGCTACTTGATTTACAGTATAAGATGCTGACCAAGTTTTACTTGGTTCTATTTTTTGATGTGGTCCACCATCCATTTTGGCTGGTACATGCATCCCATGTCCATGAACAGTTGTTGTTTCAGCCAAGGTATTAGTATAATTGATTGAGATCTTTTCTCCATTTACAACTCTAATGGTTGGTCCCAAATAGGTTCCATTAAATGCAAGTGTTGCAGTTTCCTTGGACTCAAAAAAAGAGTGTTTGCTCTCTTTAATTGTAAGATTGAAATTTTTTATTCCATTTATTTCTTGTGGCTCAAGTAATGGTGGGATAATAAGTTCTTTACTGAAAATAGTTAATTTACAATTACCATTAGAGCTATGAGCCCAAAATCCTTGACCTTTAGATATTAATGATATTGTGGGATATTTTTCATTACCATAGGAGTATGTTTTCCAACCATTATTTTCATATGTCCAAACAGAATCTATACACTCTTTCTTAAAGCTTGATACTTTAATATCTTCTGTTGCTCCAATAAGATTCCAGTTTTTTTCTATTTTTAAATCTAACGCCAATGTAAATGTAGCTAGAATGAATAAAAAAATTGTATGTTTCATAATTTCCTACCAATTAAAAATTTGAAAATACGACTATTTTAAATTTTGTATCAGTTATGATAGTTACAAAATTATACAATAAATCTTTCCAGTAAAACCTCACACTCACCTAATACTTGAACTCATTATTAAATATAGACAACCGTTTAAAATTAATAAAGTCTATCATAGCTTTAGTTTAATAAGAGGCAGTATATTAATCAAAATTTTGACTCTTTAAGCTCAAAAATTATTATTTAAGATTACAAGATACAGTAACAGGAAGGTTTTTTTCAAATTTTTTAAGACCATTAAGCCAAGGTTGTAAAAACTCTGAAGGATGTTCAACCACTCTATAATGTACCCACTTTCCAATTTGTTTTGAAGAAAATATATTACTTTTTACAAGTTGTTTTAAATGACGAGATACTAAAGGTTGAGATAATTCTAAGGTATCACATATCTCACAAACACATATATCTACATCACGTTGCACTAATATAATAATTTTTAGACGATTAATGTCACTAAATGCTTTTGCTAGTTGAGTAAGTTCTTCCATATTTAAGCCTTATTAAAGAGTAATCATATAACAATACTATTATATGATTATATCATAAAGGATACCAAATGAGATATATATTGATTTTTTTAATCACTTTAACTACCCTATTTGCAGAATACAAAGGTATGAGTAATCTACAACTACATATGTCTAATCAGTTTGATAAAAAACTAGGCATGATAGATACAAAAAATGGTAATAAGGCTACTTATACATTTGAACATTTTGGTAAATTTGATTTTGGAGACCATTTTTTCTTTATTGACCATTTTGATGGGGACTTTTTGGATGGCTCAAGTAATCGAGACTATATAGAATATTGGCCTCGTTTGAAAATTAGTGAATATCTGCCATCGTTTATGCAAAATTCACTTGTAAAAGATGTTTATATTGCTTCTCAATATAATCGTTATGTAAAAAAGAATGAAGATTTGGAGGCATATTTATATGGTGTAGGTGTAGATTTAAATATTCCATATTTTAAACATGCTGAGATGAATCTATATAAGAGAAATTCTAATTTACAAGACAATATGGCACAGCTTACATTAAGATATGCATCTTTTTTACCCTCAGGATGGAGTTTTACCGGTTATCTAGATGTAACGGAGGATAATTTTCTAACGCTTAATCAGTTAACTTACGATATTGGTAGATTTGTGGAAATAAAAAAATTATATAGTGGAGTTGAGCTTTTAACCTATGATGATAACAATATAGATATTCGTAATGTAGTTCAATTTGTGATAAAGAAGATTTGGTAATTTGTAATTATATATATTTTTACAATTGTGAGCAACTTAATAATTGACTTTTAAATTAAATAGTCAAGTTTTGAGAATTAATATTTTTAGGATGGAACAATGGAAATACTTATAGAGTTTTTAATGACATTTTGGAATCTTAGCACTTCTATAGGCTTTTATGTTTTTTTAGGTTTGGTTTTTGTTGGAATAGTACATCTATATGTATCTGAAGAGTGGATAAAAAAGCACTTAGGAAAGGGTAGTCAGTATGACGCTCTAAAAGGAGCACTCTATGGTATCCCATTACCTTTGTGCTCTTGTGGGGTTATACCACTAGCAACATCTCTAAGAAAGAAGGGAGCATCTAAAAAGGCAGTTACAAGTTTTTTTATTACAACTCCAATGACTGGGGTGGATTCTATTATCGCTACATATGGCGTTTTTGGGTTACCTATGGCTTTTATAAGAGTATTATCAAGTCTAATAAGTGGTGTTTTGGCTGGTCTTTTGGTGAAAAATGAAGAAGCCGTACCACAAGAAGAGCCTGAGAGCTGTTGTAGTAGTTGTGGTTGTCATGGTGATTCTGAGGAAAAACCATCAGCATTTAAAAGAGCCTATGATTACGCAGTTTATGAGGTGTTTGCTGATATTGCTAAGCCTATGTTCTATGGTCTTGTATTGGCAACAGTTTTTATGGTGTTTGTTCCACAATCTTTCCTTTACTACTTTAATGACAGTCTGCTACTAACTTATATTGTAGTGTTTTTTCTTTCACTACCTATATATGTTTGTTCTATTTCAGCCATTCCTATAGCGATTAGTCTTCTAGCTTTTGGACTTTCGCCAGGTGCAGCATTTATATTTTTAGCAGCAGCGCCAGCTACTAATATTATTACAGCTGGTATTATAAAAAATATTATGGGTACAAAGACTATGCTGATATACCTTATATCAATAGTTACGACTACAACACTCTTTGCTGTAGGAATTGATTTTCTTTTGCCAATATCTTGGTTTGAGTTTACTGATAAAATGATTCATGAAGATACGGATATAACTTTTCAAGTTGCAGGCGCTCTTTTTGTTATTATGACTCTTTACTTTAGTCTTAAAGGGATATTCCAAAAACAGAGCAGTTTGGGTTAATATTAATGTACAATAATGAAATGAAACATACTAGCATTGTAACACTTCTATTGTTATTTGCAATAAGTTTTCAGATAGTACATGAATTTACATTCTCAGAACTAGAAGAAACTCATTGTAGTATAGAAGAGTATGTTGAAGAAATTAATGAACCTACAAATCACGGTGATATATGCGATATACATTTTGAGTATCACATAAGTTATTTGCTTCCAATTAATACACATGCAATAAGTGAAGTAGATTTGAAAAGCGAAATATTAATCAAAAGCGAAAATTTTACCAAAAATAGAACTTTCTCTATTTTCAGACCTCCAATTATTTCATAGTGCTACCTAATTAAACAAACACATATACAAAAAACACAACAGGATAATACTATGAAAATTTTATTAATAACAATAGCTACTGCTCTATTTTTAAATGCAGAAATGGGTCTAATGACACCAAGTGAACATTCTTCAGTTCATGAAATAAGCAAGAGACCTGCATTAAAAATAAAAAGCAAACAGAACATGCACAGAATTCACAAAGTTGAAGAATCTGAGGCTAAAAAAATAGTCAAAAATGCTACGGGTGAAGATGTAACATCACTAAGGCTTACTCACTCAGGTCGAAAACTATTTTTCAATACTAGAACAAAAAACTATAGGGTTAAAATAAATGCGCTTACAGGTGAGATAATGGAGAAGAAGAAAAATGATTAAAGTAATCACACTATTAATGATTTTTTTTACCTTTGCATTTAGTGTTGATTTTAACACTTTTTTAAATAGAGCACTTACTCAAAGCCCCTATTTACAATCATCATTACTTTTAAAAGAGCAGGCTAAAGAAGAAAAAAGTCAAATATTAAGACTTACAAACCCAAATATAGGTATTGAAGGTTCAAAATTTAATCCATCAAATGGGAAAAATGAAAATGGCTATGCAGTATCAATTAATCAGCCAGTACGTTTATGGGGTATTGAAAATGATAAAAGAGCTTTCGCTGATGCAAAAATTAATAATACGATTGCTAGCACTTCTGTAGTTAAAGCTAATTTTATAAAAGAGCTATCACTTCTTTTTACCCAATATGCTAAATATAAAGCTTTGGTAAATCTCAGTAAAGAAGAGGAACATATTGCTAAAAAGATATTAGATATTTCAAGTGAGAAATTAAAAAATGGAACAATCTCTAAGGGGAAAATGTTACAAGCGAAGATTGCCTACACAATGTCGACAAATTATCGTATTACACTTAGTTTAGAAGAGCAAAAGAGTTACTTTAAACTATTAGAGCTATCAGGAGTAGATAACACTATTGAGATAGACACGAATCATACTTTTAATTTAATGGAGAAAAAAAATAGACAAAATCCAGATATTTTAAAATTGAAATCTGAAGAAAATATTGCTCTTGCTTCAGCACAGTTGTCATCAAATGTAATTGAAACAATCACAGTAACTGGAGCACTTGAGAATGAACCAAGTGAAGATATTTATAAAATAGGAGTTTCTATACCACTACCTATTTTTAATACTAAAAAAGAGGAAAAGAGTATTGCCGTGCTAGAGGCTAAGAAAAAATCATTGTTAGTAAAGAGTAAGATGAAAAAACTAACCTTGTATGAGAAATATCTTAAAAAAGAGAGAAGCTTATTGACCAAGTTATATGATAGACATAAATCAATGATTTCAGATAAAGAACAGCTTCTATCTATGTTTAAAGAGGCACACGAAATTGCAAATATAGATTTACTAGAACTGCAAAATATTAAAAATCTTGTTCTAAATGCAAAGAAGAACTTCATAGATACAAAAATGAAACTTGATAAAAATGCAATTGAACAAAATTACCTACAGGGGGCATACAATGACAAATAGTTTGAGAATTTTATTTATATCTCTTTTAATGCAAATAACTTCACTATATGCGTTTGACATTCCAATTGAAAAAGTGCAAAAGAGAGAATTTGGAGAAAAAGTAACAGTAAATGCAAAAATAGTTCAGCTTAGTAATGCACAACAATTAGTTACATCATTGGTGAACGGTCATGTTGAAAGATATTTCGTTCAAGCTGGAGAAAGTGTTCACAAGGGAGATAAAATAGCTGTAATTAACTCTATAGAACTTTCTAAGATGACAGCAGATTACATCTCTTTAAATAACCAATACAGGGGACTTAAGAAGAATTATGAAGCTGTAAAAAATTTGTATGATAAAGGAATGACTTCATTACATAATTTAAATGTTCAAAACATTGAAAAAAATGAGATGCTTGCAAAAATACAGACACTTGATTCACAATTGGGTACTTTAGGTATCAATGCTGATAATTTGAAGAAAGTTACATCTAGATATACGCTATTTGCTCACAGTGATGGAAAAATTGCATCAATCTTGCAACCACTTCACTCTATTGTTGATAATGAGACACCCCTAGTTAGTATTGTAAAAGATAGGGCATTTTATGCTAAGTCGTATCTACCTACACAATATGCATCTTTTGTAAAAATTGGACAAAAGATAGTAATAGAAAGAAAGCATAATAAAGATATTGTTAGTAAAATAACTCAGATACTACCCGAACTTGATGAGACAACACAAAGACTTATTGTATTGTCTTCAATTGAAAATGGAGATGCCAATTTATTCATAAATGAATATGTTGGGAGTACTATTTATTTTGATAATAGCAAAGAGTATTTATCTGTTAAAAAAACAGCTCTGTCGTTTTTCAATAATGAATGGGTTGTCTTTGTTCCTATTGAAGAGCACGAAGAAAAAGATGAACATGAAGATGAAGAGGAACCAGAATATGAAGTTAAGGTTGTTGAAAAAATCACCCAAGATGACACATATGTTGCTGTAGTAGGCTTAAATGAACAGGAGGAGTATGTAAGCAATAACAGTTATTATGTTAAATCTATGCTTTTAAAATCTTCTCTTGGCGAAGATGATCATTAAGGTGCTGATATGTTAGATAAACTGATTGACTTATCGCTCAAGTTCAAACTATTAGTAATAATTACTTTTTTTGTCATAGGTGCCTTTGGATATAAGGCTTATTTAGAGATACCAATAGATGCTTTTCCAGATATTACTCCTAATCAGGTTGTTATATACACAGAAAGTCCCGGTAACTCTGCTGAAGATATTGAAAAGTTAATTACATATCCAATTGAATCTGCACTCTCTGGAATGGCTGGTGTCAAGATGATAATGTCAAATTCTATTTTTGGACTATCCTATGTATCTATATTTTTTGAAGATGATTTAGATATTTATTTTTTACGTCAACTTGTAAGTGAAAGGTTATCAGGTATTGATATACCTAGCGGTTGGGGAAAACCAACAATAGGTCCAAATACAACAGGGTTAGGTCAAGTCTTTTGGTACAAACTTCATGATAATACAGGTAAGTACTCTTTAAGAGAAATTCGTCAAATGCAAGATTATGTAGTGACTCCACTGTTTAAAAGTGTAGCGGGAGTAGAAGAAGTCATAGGCTGGGGTGGCTATGAAAAGCAATATAGTGTCTTAATAGATACAAAAAAACTTCAAAACCTTTCTGTAACATTTGAAGAGATCGTTAATGCACTACAAAAGAACAATGCTGTCTCAGGCGGTCAATACCTTGAGTTTAATAAAGAACAGTACTTAATTAGAGGTGTAGGTCTATATAAAAGTTTAGATGATATATCTAATGCAGTTATAAAAACGCATAAAGGACAATCTGTAACAATTTCAGATATAGCAACTATTGGTGAAGATTCTTCTCCTAGATTTGGAGCTGTGGCTATTGATGGTTTCGAAGCTGTTATGGGTATGGTTTTGCAAAGAACACAAACTAATGCTGCAAAGGTGGTTAATCTATTAAAAGAGAAAATAAAAACGGTAAATTCAGCTCTTCCTGAAGGAGTAGATATTAAAATTATTTACGATAGGAGTGAAATTACTCATAAGGCAATATCAACTATGAGTACAGCATTAATTAGTGGTATAGCTCTAGTAGCTATTGTTCTATTTTTGTTCCTTTTTGAAATTAGATCAGCCTTTATTGTGATACTTTCTCTACCTGTATCATTACTGATTGCATTTTTATTAATGGACTACTATGGACTAAGTGCAAATCTTATGAGCCTTAGTGGATTAGCCATTGCTGTTGGTATGATTGTTGATGGTACGATTGTAGTTGTAGAAAATAGCTTTAGAAAGATAAATGACCATCCTGAGCTAACCAGATTTGAAGTTGTATCCAGTGCTACAAAAGGTGTTGCAAAGCCTGTGACATTTGCAATACTGATTATTTCAGCAGTATTTATTCCTCTACTGAGTCTTGACGGATTAGCTGGAAAGCTTTATACGCCTATGGCTTTAAATATTGTATTTGTTATGCTTGGCTCCTTAGCTGTTGCTATCATTTTAGTCCCTGTACTTATAATGCTTTTGTTAAAACCTGCAAGACATAGCGAAAATTATGTCATGAAAGCTATTAAAAAAATCTACACTCCATTACTTATTTATGCATTAAAACATGCAAAACTATTAGTCGCAATAACAGCTTCAATATTCGTAGCTTCCGTCGTACTACTTTCGTATCAAGGTCGAGAATTTATGCCTGAGCTTAATGAAGAATCAATAATGTATCGAGTGATTTCAATACCAGGAACAGCTCTTTCTCAATCTGTTGAAACTGCAAAAGAGGTAGAAAAATATATTTTGAAGAATTATAGCGATGATGTAATCTCTGTTTTATCTATGATAGGTAGAAGTGAAAAAGGTGAAACTGCTCAGGCAAACTACATGGAAATTCTTCTTACATTAAAAGATGATATTGAAGATTTAGAGGAGCTTACTGAACATATGAATGAGGATTTAGAACATAATTTTAAATATGTTCAGTTTGTACCTACTCAGCCAATATCTATGAGAATTGAAGAACTTTTAGAAGGTGTTAAAGCTGAATTAGCTGTCAAAATATTTGGAGATAATCAAAAAATATTAGACTCAATCTCAAAAGATATTCAAGAGGCTTTAAATGGAGTTGATGGATTAGAGAGAATGGAAGTAGAAACACAACTGGGTCAAGCTCAAATTAAAATTGAACCTGACTATTTAGCGTTAGCTAGATATGGGATTAGTGTTGAAGAGGTAATGAATATTGTACGTTATGGAATTGGTGAGGAAAGTGTCACTCAAAAAATAGAAGGTATTAAACGTTTCGGTATTGTCCCTAAAATTAAAGATGCAAAGAATGACATTGAATCTATTAAAAACATTACTCTTCGTTCCGCAGGTGGGGCAATTGTCACACTTGATCAAATTTGTCATATATCTGTAATTCAAGGAGCATCTTTTATAAAAAGAGAAAACCTAAATAGATATATGGTGCTTTCAATGGATGTTGAAGATAGAGATATAGCATCATTTGTCAATGAAGCAAATGGAATCATTGAAAAAAGTGTAAATATTCCAGATGGGTACTTTATATCTTGGGCTGGTGATTTTAAGAACATGCAAGAAGCTACTAGTAAGCTAATGATAATTATTCCCGTAACACTAATTGCAATTATTTTATTACTGTATACAGCATTCAATTCTATTTCAAAAGCTATATTAATTATTATGAATGTTCCATTTGGACTTATTGGAGCAATTTTAGCACTTGTAATTGCTGATGTCTATCTATCCGTTTCTGCAATTGTTGGTTTTATAGCAATCTTTGCAATTGCTGTTTTAAACGGAATTGTTTTAGTAAGCTTTATAGATGAACTAAGAGAAAGGTTTCCAGATGTAGAGTTAAAAATTTTATTAAAAGATGCTACATTATTAAGACTTCGTCCCGTTTTAATGACAGCGTTTACTACGCTTTTTGGGATTTTACCACTACTATTTGCTACAGGGGTTGGAAGTGAGATACAGTATCCACTTGCAGTCGTAGTTATTGGTGGAGTTATTAGTTCTACATTATTAACGCTACTAATTTTACCATCGACATATTATCTTTTTTATAACACAAAGAAAGTAGAATTATCCTAGCAAGATACTACTTTTATGAAAAAATAATTATTTAATCAGTCTTCTTGATAAAGGCTGGTTAAAATAGTTTAATGAGAAGTACTCTTATGTTAACCAGAACCTAAACTTCATAATACTACCACTTGTTATAGTAAGCATCTAAAAACGGAATAAATAATACTTGGCTATACGTAGAAGAAAATTAGAGAATTTATAAATAAGCTCGACATAATAGAGTCATTAAGCAAAGTAGTTTTTTGTAATCTTTACAGGAAGTAATATGAGAAAAGTAAAAGTTAATGTTGATGACATATTAAACAAGCATAAAATATTTAGAGCAAACATTGATGATAAGGATCAGTAGTTTGTATACTCTTTTACTGATTTTAGAAATAAGGAATGTGATTCAGATGAGATTTTTCATGTTTTAAAAGTCTTGTTATTATAATCAAATTTATAGGGGGACCGTTCAAAAATCTGTGTCAATCGGGTAAAATAAATACCCAAGGAAACACAGATGAAGATAGAAATAGATGCAGAGCAATTTGCTCGTGATATAAAAGCTGGTAAGAGTATCGGCGGCAAAGATGGAGCATTAGGCTCTTTAATTAAGCAACTAACAGAAGCTGCTCTTTCAGCTGAAATAGATTCCCACTTAACTCAAGATATTACAAAGAACCGTAAAAATGGCTATGCTACTAAAACGATGAAAAGTGAACATGGTTCATTCGAACTGGATGTTCCAAGAGATAGAAATGGTAGCTTTGAGCCTGAAATTGTTAAGAAAAATCAAACAAGTATGACAAGTGAGATAGAAGATAAGATACTTTCACTATTTGCACTTGGTAATAGTTATTCACAAATATCTAAACATATAGAAGATTTTTATAGTATAGGCTTCTCTAAAGCCACTATAAGTGCAGTAACCGATAAAATCATACCAATGCTTCAAGAGTGGAAGGTTCGTCCCCTTGAAGAAGTGTATCCATTTATATTTTTAGATGCCATACACTATAAAGTAAAAGAAGATGGAAGATACATTTCAAAAGCTTTTTATACTGTTCTTGGAGTTCGTGTTGATGGTAAAAAGGAGATACTGGGACTTTATCTTAATGAGAGTGAAGGTGCTAAGTTCTGGTTACAAGTTTTAACAGATTTATCAAATAGAGGTGTTAAAGATATATTGATTGCTTCTGTAGATGGTCTCAAGGGCTTTCCAGAAGCAATTAACTCAGTGTTTCCAGATACAGAAGTTCAGCTTTGTTTAGTGCACCAAATTCGTAATTCACTAAAGTATGTTGGTTCTGCTAACCAAAAACAGTTTGCAAAGGAACTTAAAAAAGTATATCAAGCTTTTACTAAAGAAGAGGCTGAAACTGAACTTAGTAAACTTGAGGAAAAATGGGGTAAAAAATATCCTATCGTCTTCTCTTCTTGGAGAAACAAGTGGGATAATTTATCAGTATTTTTCAAATACCCAGCTGATATTAGAAAAGTGATTTACACTACAAATATTATAGAGTCTGTCCATCGACAATTTCGAACACTCACAAAGACCAAAGGTGCTTTTCCAAATGATAACAGCTTATTGAAATTACTCTATATGGGTATTCAGAATGCTTCAAAAAAATGGACTATGCCTATTAGAAACTGGAGCTTAACTATCTCTCAACTTGCCATCCATTTTGAGGGAAGATTAGATAAAGCACTTAATTTTTAACAGATAATTTTAAACACTAAAATTTGAGTTTAGCTTACCGCTAAATCATTAAAAAACAGCTCTCTATTTGATTCAAAGTTTTCAACTAGAGTGCTAAAACAACTTCCAAGTTCACGAATAGTTTCAATATTCGGTTCTATATATATTTTATTCCCTTTTTTTTCCATTTTTACAATATTTGCTTCACGCAGCAATTGCAGATGCTTAGAGATTGTTGGCAATGAAAACTCAAAATGTTCTGCAATAGTGCTAACACAAGTCGCATGTGGATTAACTTTTACCTTAGGGTCTTTTTTATCAATAGAACAAGTATAGCCTCCAGTAAAAACATTTTTAAAAATTAAAAAACGAGTCTCATTCCCAAGAGCCTTAAAGATTTTAATTTTTTGCTCCATATCCAGCATATAATCCCCTTGACAAAATAATTAAATGATTATACCATACAGTTAAGTATTTAGTTAAATGCCTAATTATGCAAATATATTATATAGAAAGGATGTTAATGTTAGAACTTTTAATGAAGCTCTTTATGAGTAAGGATAAACTGTTTAAAATGATGACCTATAAGGTGTATAGTAATAAGGATATATCAAAAGTCGTAGATAAGGTTGAAAGTGTCTGTGAAAAATATAAGTTTGCCCTTTTGCATAATTATGTTTATCATGAGGTTGTTAAGTCAAAGGGCTTTCCTATTGAAAGAAAGGTCTATATATATGAAGTGTGTCAAGCTAAAGTAGCGGCTCTTGTTTTAACAAATGAACCAAGTATCGCTCCTTTTATGCCTTGTAGAGTAGCTGTCTATGAAGAAGCTGGACAAGTTGCTATATCAACTCAGAATATGGAAGTGATGCTCAATATATTAAAAGCTAATGATGAACTGTATAAACAGACAAATGAACTGTTTAAAACATTAAAATCATTAATGAATGAAATTAAATAAAGGCTTTATATGAAAACTGAACTAACAAAAATGGTATTAATTGCTGTATTAACCATATCTACATCACTCTTTGCAAAAAAAGATGAAGCATTTTTTAAAGTATTAAAAGAGGCTCAAAAAGCAGCAGGACAAATTGAGCCCCAAAAACTTATGCATATGATAGACGATGAAGAAGATGTTATTATTATTGATATACGAGAAAAAGAACAACGCACAGAGGGTCTTTTGTTCGTTGATAAAATCACAGAATTAACAATACATCAAATCACTCGTGGTAATTTGGAATGGTATATAAGCGATAAAGTAACCGATAGAGATGCTTTTATAGTTACTTACTGTCGTAATGGTGGTCGTGGGGCTATGGCTGCTCAAAGGCTTAGAGAATTGGGATACAAAAACGCTACAAATCTAAAAGGTGGTCTTAAAGGTTGGGCAAAAGCTGGTTATCCCATTGAAACAGGTTTTGGTATAACCAAAATTACAGAGGAGTAGAACATGATAACAATTGTTTTAAACCACCAGCCTTATGATGGGACAGATGTAACATGGAATGCTTTACGTCTTGCAAAAACACTTCACAAAAGTGGAGAAGAGGTAAATATATTTTTGATGAACGATGCTGTTGACCTTGCACGTGATAAAACCAATAAACCAGATAATTATGATAATGATTTAGTTGAAATGCTAAAAAAAATGTATGCACAAGGGATACAATTACAAGCATGTGGAACTTGTAATGCTCGTTGTGGTATCTTTAAAAACGAGCCATATTTTGATGAGAAAGTATCTTCTACTATGCAGGTTCTCTCTGACTGGGTTATAACAAGTGATAAAGTAATTACTTTTTAAGAAGGTGTCTATCCTATCTATGTAGGATAGGTAGGATAAATTTTTAATTTTATGATACAATTTTAGTAATTACTCGATACTGACACAGATTATTGAACACTACCTTTATAGGTTTAGCGTTAAATACAAGCTGTAAATCTTTTTCTATAGCTTTTTTTGTTCCTTCTTTATTGATCCAATATTTCGCATATACATCTTCTCTCGCTATAAAAAGCGATTTAAATAGTGCTATCTTTTGCGATTTTGTAAAAGGCGATAACTTTTCAATAAGCTTTTTAGTTTCTATTATCTCATGTTCAATGTTTTGTTTTTGAGTTTCAAGATAGTTTAACTTATTGTATAGTTCTTGTAATTGCATAATTACTGATTTAAAATCTTTTTTAATTTATCAATTGCTTCGAGCCTACTGTTTGAATCCATTTTATTTAGATTAATTTGTTTCCATTTGACTGATGGTAAATCTTTAATATTTTCAAAAGGTAATAGTTCCCATTTAGGATGGCCTTCTTTAAAACTGATTAAAAACTCTTTATGACGATCTGTGAGCTTTTGATTTACCATGGAAATAAGCTCTTTTCTTGTATCTTCCAAAACATTAAGTTCTATAGATTCTGTTGTCATACCTACAAACTGTTCTTGATATACATTACTAATATCAATTAAATGTGGATCAAGAAGTTTAGAAATTGGTTGATTACTACTGATCAAATAGACAATAAATACATCCATAAGTTCTTCACTAATCCCTTCATTATCTAAAAGTCCTCTAATATCAAAAAAATCTCTTGGATGTTGTCTATCTAATGCCGCACACATTTTCCCAGCATAAAGGTCATCTATGTGAACCACACTCGTTGATGTAAAACCAAACATATGTTGTACATTTGGAGTATTTTGCAGCAATTTCGGTTCTTTTACAGGTCCTCTAGTAACTGGGGATGCTTCAATTTTGATTCTTACGCCTTTTCTTTCAACTTGCAATTTCGAAAGTTCACCATCACCTCTTTGTTGCAATCTATGAACTTTTGAAAAACGGATATTTTGCTCAATTGTTTGTGCCATCGCTTCAAAAATTCTTGCAATGTTTTTTAAGCTTTCAACTCTGGGTTCAATTGGTAAATACATTAAATCTATATCAACAGAAAGTCTAGGTAAATCTCTGATAAAAAGATTAATTGCAGTTCCACCTTTGAGTGCAAAATATTTATCCATTGTTACATATGGCAAAACCTCAATCAAAAGCTGCACCTGTTTAAAGTAAATACTATTTTGATCCATTAATAAACTCCTTAGGTACTGTTATTAAGTACTTTTTATCTAATGCACCACCCTTTACAATCTGCATTTTTCCAGTGCCTATTTCAAGATTATCTAACTTCACAAAACTTTTCCATTGATGATTATAGTGATCCATAAAAAAACAAAAAAGTCTTAATACTTTTTTACTATCACACTGCCCTATTAGCTGATTGATTACATTTGGACGTAATGTTGTGAGTCCTTCAAAGATTTCTGAAACAAATTCAAAACCGATACCATCTTTTTCTACTAAATAGAGAAGCTCAAATATTGCACGCTCTGGAGATGAAACTGTTAAATCATACCCTTTAATAGTTGATTCAATATTTTTTAATCCAAAATCTTTGAAATTTGGTTTTTTATGAAGAACTATTTTATCTGTCACTTCAATGTTTTTAAGCCAAGCTGGAAAGTTTTTTTCGCCATAAAGAGTAATTATCTTTTCATCTCCAATTGGAAGATAGTGTGCAAAACCTTGTAATTCTAACGCTTTTAAACCACCTATATAGTAAGTAAGTTTCATAAAGGACTGGATACCCACTACCAAACCTTGCCAAGTATAATTATTTGGATTTATAATGTATGCACTTTTACCTAATGTATGAAGCCACCCATTTTGCACATATTTAAAACGCAACTGCATAGAAATCTCTTTCGCTTCTAACCATGAAGCAGTTACTACTACATCTGGAGGTAAAATTTTATAAAGTTGTTTTATTTTTTCTTTATTTAATAAACTCATAGTTGATATTTTAGTACTTTTTCCAAACAATGTCAATTAATTAGTTTCTATATACTACTAATTTATCAACTTAAAGTTGATAAATATATTTATTTTAAAAACTAAAAATGATTGCATTAGAAAAGGAGTGATTTAGACTGTGAGTAAATTACATAACTTTCACAAAAAAGTTTTACATGTTAAACAAATATTTTTTGTAAAATACATAGTGAAAAAATCAGTTTTAAAGGCAGTGAATCTTTTGAAATTCCACAACAAATAGAACTCTCTTAAAGTAAGTATTTAAGGGATTTAATAGCCTTTATAATCACGGCTTTAAAAATTATGCCCTCAAAACTGTGTTTTACATAACTTTTTACATAACCTTTTAGTTATGTATATTTTTTAAAAGATAATATCTTCAAATCTATTTAATTCTTCTTTATCTAGATTTTTTCTCTTTTATAATCAACATAACTTTCTATAAATTTAATAGTAGTTTCAGTTTTGCAGTAAGTCTAATACAAAAAGCCCCTCAATATATATTTCAATTAGTTTTCTTACTTAAGTTTAAGAATCTAATTTTTTACTTTTCAATGGCTATCAGTTCCATTTAATATATATTATTTCACTTTGGTTCATTTCCTTCAATTGGTTGAAAATCTTAATTTTTTGTAAAATAATTATTGTAAAGAATTATTCAACGGGTACCAATTATCCCAAAAATATGGCTTACTAAATGAGCTATAAGGGTAGCCACTTGGCTCCCGTTGAGTAATTTTAAGAGCGGTAATTGGTACCTATCACTCTACTCAATATTACTAATGTTAAATTTTTGATAGGCGTATTATCAAGCGTCTGGTGAAGTAAATATTTTGATTAAAAACTAACATAGTTAAGCTCTGTTTTTAATATGGTACACAAATATTGAAAAAATAGTAGAAGTTGATGCAACTGCGGTTGGTTCTCACATGGAAACAAAAAGAGAAATCGACTACACGCAGATAGAGGCGCTGTGGCAGATACTATGCTCTCTGTACCTTCTCGTACCCAGATCTAAATCCTAACTCTCACATAAGGACATGAAACAAGCAATACAGCACAACCGATTGCTGCGAGGTATGCTCTAGCTGAGCGTGTAAAAGGCTAAGAGGCAGTTTGACCGACAAGTCGAAACGATGGCATTTTAACATATGCAAAATCAATAACAGGATAGGTATGCCCAATTTTTTGGCTATTTCCTAGCCCCTTGTGCAATCTTCACTCCTTTCTCTCTCTGGCATATGTTGAGAAGAAAAAAGAATAATGTGAAAAATAACCTTCAAGCACTCAGGTAAGCAACAATGACGATAAAACTTTGCGAATGTCTAAAACGAAGTAGCTAAAATAATTTAGACATTATGAAGAAAATTAATAAGGTAAGAGATAAATATGATTTATCAATGTTATCAGTAGTTCGTCCAACACCATCCATTCAAATTTTTATGTTGTGCTTTTTTAAGATGCTTGTGTGAACTTAGAGAATGCATTTTTTAGAATCTAAAATTAACTTTTCTTGTAATAATTATTAACTACCTCTGAACCCACTTAAAAATATCAAGAATGACAAGAGTACTATCTGATTCATCTATCAAGTAAGGAATCGTATAACCTTTAAAGATGAAATCTCTAATGTTCTCATCATCGTAATACAATGATTGTCGAAACTTATAAGGCATATTTGGAAGTTTATTTATTTTCTTGTCTAAGGCTTTTGAAAATTTATTTGCACTTACAAAGCTATCTTTTGTAATGTGTTCTAAAATAGAATCTAGTGCAAGAAGATAATTAGTATCTCTAATTATTTGCATATTTATCTTTTAAGCTCTCCATCTTATTGTTGATATGCTCTTTGTACTCATTTTCATTTAAGTAGGTACCTGTGCCATTTTTATATCTATCAACTGCATCAGATACTCTTTTTTTGGCTTCTTCTGTAGTAATTGATGGGTACCCATCATCTACTAAATTAGAAAGATACTCTTTAAATTTGAGTTGTATATCTATACCGTTACTGAGAATTTCTTCATATAAATCATCTTGTAGTTGCAATTGTATTGTTTGCATTTTATTTCCTTACGGTTCTTTAGAAATTATATCATAGGTTTATTATTTGTATTTACACTCTGCGTAATATCTTTAATAGCTAAATTTGCTGTTTGTGAAGCTTTATGATGGTTTGCGCTCATGTAGAACTGATTAACAGTATCAAGGTTGGTGTGCCCTAGTGATGCACTTAATACGGTTGTGGCAGTTCCCATTTCACCCATAGCGGAAACTAATATATGTCTAAAGTAATGCATTGTTAGTTTAGGGATATTTGCATGTTCTTTTAATTTTAACAACTGTACCTTGGGTGGATGAAGTTCTTTATTTGTTATGGGTGATTTGAATATAAGACCTATCTTATTGTCTTTGATTTCCAAAATTGCATGAGCTATTGGGGTAGGGAGATCATATGTTTGTTCTATTCCTAGTTTATTGTTCTCTGGACGAATAGTATATGTATTATTTAATGAATCTATATCTCTCCACTCTAATGTTCTAATTTCATTCCATCGTCTACCGTATAAAGCAAATAAAAATAATGCTCTATAAAATGCATTGTTTTTGTAAAGTATTACTATTGATTTGTAAAGAGAAGCAAGTGTATTACCCGCATGGTCAACGATTTTCTTTTTTCGTGTTTGTTTTGGTGCCTTAATTGTAGGGATATCTTTTATGACTTTGTTGTCAAGCGCATATTGCATGATTGGTTTTAATGATTGCACTAGAACTTTTTTAATTGTACGTGGACTACAGCCATTTATTGTCTGTTTTGAGTGTCCTTTTTTCTCCATGCTACTACGTAATTTATCTATATCAACTTGTCTTACATCACGAATGCGTTTTTGTCCTATACTATTATTGCAATATAAATTATAAATATCATGAAGTTCTTTATTCCATGGTGTTTTAGAACAAGCTAATTCAAAATAAATATCTGCTATTTCATTTAATTTAGTATTTTCATTGAAATTTACACCAGTGTCAATTATTTTATCTTTGTTAGCTAATACATCCGATTTAGCTTTAGATATTCTAGTGCGTTTGTCCCATTGTTTGTTTGAATAATCAAGAACACCACGTTTCGTTTTTCCATCAATTTTAAATCGATAAAAGAATCTATTATAATCCTTGTTCGCACGTAAACCTTTTTCAACCTCATATGGAAAATCTACTAAATTAATTGCCATGTATTAATTCCTTGGGTGACACTTTGGGTGACACTTTTTATGGAATTGATTATACTGTAATCGGAATTGAAAAGAAAGTAAATCCTTACTGTAAGGCTCTATGAGACTAAAATGAATTGTAAGAATGAATAATCATTATGTTTGCGGTACCGGCGGTCAGGGATTCGAATTCCTTCGAGCGCACCATACTCTAACCCCATAGATACTAACTTTACTTGACTTTTTAAAAATCAAGACTAGTATTGGCTTAGGTTTTTTTAGAGACTACTACACATAATACTACACAAATGAGATACTTAGCGAGAAATTCATACGGCTATTATAGCTTTAGAATCAGGATACCTGTTGCTTACAGAATGTACTTTAATCAGACAGAAATTATCAAGGCATTAAAGACAAAATCTTATAACGAAGCTAGAAAATTATGCAAACTTGTTACTGCTGAAACTCTGAAACTTTTGCAAACACTAAAACTTGGTATTTTTAATGAAAACCAAGAAAAATCACTAGTGAATGAATACATGTCAAAAGTATTAGCTAAAGAGAACCAAGCAGAACCATTTGAAGAAGAAAAAGCAGTTACGCAGACCAAAATGCTAATTGTTGAAGAAAAGCCAAAAGAGACACAAAGCAAGAGCGTTGAAGAGATAGTGACTATCTATCTTAAAAATATTCCTCATACAACTTCTGAGACTTCAAAAAAGGCATATAAGGCATTCTTTGAAGATATTTTATTTGAACTAATAGATAAAGATATGTCTATTGAAGATATAGACAGAGAAAAGCTATTAGAAGTTAGAGAGATTGTACAAGCTCTTCCAAAAAGAAATATTCAAAAATACAGAAATATGAAAGTTTCTAAAATCATCTCTAGAGCTAATGTGAAAGATGATGAAAAAATTGGAATGAAGACAATCAATGATTATCTTCAATGGACTACAAGCTTGTTTATATTCGCTCAAAAGTACGGTTACATTAGGTTTAACCCTGCTGTAAATCTGAAATTTAAAGTTAAAAATAACGCTAAAGAGCAAAGAGATATTTTTAGCGATGATGAGCTTAAAAAGTTTGTTACTCATAATCAAGAAGAGGAAAATATTAAACTGTTTCACTATACGCTCTTTTATACAGGTATGATAAACAGTGAATTTTTACAGGCTAAAATCTCTGAGGTTGATGGCGTATTGTGTTTTGATTTGACTAATCCAGATTTGAAGTTAAAAACGCTTGCAAGGCATAGGCTAATACCTATTCACTCACATCTTTTAAAACTTGGAATTGTTGATAAATTGGCATACATTCAGAAAAATTACACTACTGATTATCTTTCAAGATTTTCTAGTAAATTTATCAATAAAAATATTAGTGATAGTTCAAAAAAAGTACTTTATTCATTCTATAATACCCCAAGAAATCAAGAGAGTAAAAATCAGATTCTTATTCCTAAAAAGTTAAAATAATCAAAAATTTAATTTTTTAAGTATTACCACTAGAATTCCAAATATTATATAATACTATGAATAGTCTTTGTGGCGCACAAGTATAGACAAACAGAAAATCAGACTTAATTTGTTGTACAATGATTGTCTAAAACTTAGTTAAGTTACACTAGATTTTATAAGATAAAAGTTGCGTAATGATGTTAAGTCAAAGTGAAAGCAAGAAATGAAAAATTTTGTCTTTAGTTTTCAAGGTAGTATAGTTGTAGTAGAAGGAGAATTACTATGAAAAAACGAGAAGCTTTAAACAGGCTAACGAAGCTAATTGAAGAATTGAGTAATTTAAATAACATAGATTCAGATGATTCTAAATTTAAAAAGTGGAAACGTAAGGCAGGTAAAAATATAGAGAAGATTTTTAAAGAAAGTAATGATGGACAATTATTAGAATTTCTTGATATTGAATTTGAAGATACAAGCTATATGAGTTCTACTTCCACTGAAGAAGATTTTCAAAAAGGTAAAACTGATGCTATAACTTTATTAGAATCCTTTATTGAAGAAGTACAAGAACGTGAATACAGTATTGATGAAATTAATTATAGCAATATTGAAGGACTAATAGATACACTAAGTAAATTAGAAGATAAAAACTTTAAAAGATTTGAAGATAATCCTGAGTTAGACAAATGGATAAGTAGAACGACAAGGACTATATCTAGAATTTGTGGTGAAGAGTCTAAAAGTCTTCATAAGTTTAAATCTATAGAATTTTTATATACAGGTTCAAGGGGTATGTCAGGCGTAGAAGTTCCTTTTGATGTTAAAACTTTTAACATAGCGAAATCAAATGCTAAAGCATTGTTAGAAAGTATTAAAGAAGAGATGGAAGAAGGAATGTATAGTAATGTTAATAATGAAATTCAATCCATTGGGAGTCAAACACAAACCCTTGATAAAACAAAAGTTTTTATTGTGCACGGTCACGATGAAATTGCAAAACAAGAAACCGCAAGGTTTGTTGAGAATTTAGGCTTAGAAGCAATAATTTTACATGAACAGGTTAGTGCTAGTAGAACAATTGTAGAAAAGATTGAATATTATGGAAATAAAGTTGGTTATGCAATCATATTATATACTGAATGCGACTATGGTGGTAAAAGTGAAAATGAGTTAAAACATAGGGCGAGACAAAATGTAGTTTTTGAACACGGTTACTTTATTGCTCACCTAAACAGAGAGAATGTGTGTGCATTGGTTAAGGGCAAGGTTGAGACTCCTGGTGATATTGATGGTGTAATATATGAACCAATGGACGTAGATGGAGCATGGAAGATAAAAGTAGCGAAAGAATTAAGAGCTTCTGGTTATGCAATAGATTTAAATGAATTATTATAAGAATAATACAATTAGTGTTAACATACACTATTTACTTTTATTATTAAAGGAGAAATTATGCCCAATATGCATGATTATACTATTTTATATCATGAAGATGATTCTGGAGAAATAGAACCATTTTTAAATAAACTAAAAGGTTCTGATATAACTGTTTGGTACGATAAAGAGAATAAAGTATATGGACAAAATAGTACGGATACGATTAAAGACAGTCTTTTAAATTCGAATGGCTGTTTGATATTTTTTAGATTCTACGATAAGCCTTGGGAATGTCATCATGGCGCTGAGCAAATAGAAGAACTTTTAATAGAAAAATCTAAAGATAAAAACTTTAGAATTATTCCTGTAATATTGCCAAAATTTAATACTAAAATTCCTGAATACCTTAACTTTACACAAATGGATGTGAAAAATGGGATTTATAATTCGTTTGATTTAGAACAATTTATAAAAAAACATAAAGAAGGAAATATAGTAAATACGTTTAAAGAGAATCCAAATTCTAAATTTGATTCAAGTATGTTCTCATCTTTTCCAAGAGGTTTTCGCGCAGATGTCGATAAAATTGTAACATTGCTTGTTGGTGAGTCATTGTACAGCCAAAAGGATGTTAGTATACGAGAATTAATACAAAATTCTATAGATGCTTGCATTAGACGTAAAGGATGGTTTGCAAAAAAAATTAGTATAAATATTAATACGAAAGAAAATTTTTTTGAAGTTTCTGATAATGGTGATGGGATGAATCTAAATAGTCTACAGGATTCTTTTTCAATTATAGGAAAAAGTATTCAGGGTGATAATGTATTGGAAGGTGCATTAGATTCAAATGACGAAAGAGAAAAATTGATTGGTAAATTTGGCATAGGCTTCATAAGTACATTAATGATTTCAGAAAAGATTCAAATATCAACGAGACACGAAAATTCTAATCAAATTAATTTAGAGATAACAGGTATACCTAATGAATTTGATTATTATGAAAACAGTCAAATTGGAAGAAATCCAAGGGAAGTTGGTACTAAGGTAAGAGTATACATAAAAAAGGAATTTCAGAATATTGATATATTAAATTCGATAATGAAATACTGTAGACATATTCTGCACTTAGAAGTGTTTGAGGATGATAAAAAGATTAAATTAGATGACTCTTGGAACACGGAAGAAGCTATCGAAGCCCAAAAGTATTATTTAGATAATAAGTGTGAAGTTAGTCTTGGTATTTTTAAGGAAGCAAGAAATATTATTTTATCAAATGAAGGTTTTTATATTAAATCAATAAATAAATATTCGTTTATATTGCCAACACATCTTCCATCTTACATAGGGGGAGAAATTAATTTTACTTCTAGTGCTGTAAGCTTAAATATAGCTAGAGATGATATTATTAATAATGAAAAACTTATTTTTTTAAAATCTTTTATTACTTTTAGAGTAAGAGATTTGATTTTAGATACTTTACAAAATAAAAATCAGAAGGCCAATAAAACAACACTTAACTTATTAAAATATTACTTATATTTGGCGATAGAAAACGAAGAAAAAGATTTACCATTCTCTGCAGAAGAAGCGTCAGATTTATTATACTCAAATTGGTTTTTTAGAATTGGTATAGATTTATCATTATTAGATATTGTAAATCGCCTTAAAAATAAAAAATATTTATATTATACCAATGAAGATAATGATAGTTTGCAAAGTGTTAATCTTTTGGAGCAGGAGGGTTATACAGTTATTAGGATTACTTCTAGGGACATTGACCTAAAGAAACAATACGCAAAAAAAAGAATTGAAGAAAAAAAAATATTAATCTATTTAGCAGAGCGATTTGGCTTTGAAGTTGTATCTGTTGCAACGCCTCGAGAAGAAGATATGAGGGCTATTAATGAAGGAATAATTAATATTCCAGATAAATGGAAGAAACTCATAAGAGGTATTCCAGATGAACTGGGTGAAGATGTATCTTTAGTAAGCTGTTCTTTTAAAGATTTGTCATTTAAGTTTAGTGATAAAATATATATAAACTTAAACTCTGATGAACTTTCAAAGTACTTCAATGAAGGTATAACAAGTGATGGATTAAAGTACTTTTTAAAAGGGCATTTATCAAAAAAATAGTTTTTAACGGTGCTTAAATTGTCATGTATCAATAGACAATTATTTAAGCTTTTTTACAATACAATGATTCATACAAAAACCATGAAGGGAAAATGTGCATTTTCCTCTAATACAACCTAAAAAACAAAGGTTAGTAAGCTTAAAAAATGCTTGCGGTACCGGCGGTCAGGGATTCGAATTCCTTCGAGCGCACCATACTTTACCCCCCCCTTTTTTTTTATAACTTACTTTGTTTTTAGAAAAATAAAGAATGGTATTTGTTCAGTTTTTTTAGAGACTACTACACAAATGAAATATTTATCAAGAAGCTCATAGGACTATTTTAACTCTTAGAGAGTTTTTTTGAATTGGTGTATGATAATACTAATAAATTAGAAAAGTTTTATCGTACAGATGTATGATAAATTTTATAACCTTCATCTAGATATACTTCAGTATTTAAAATAAGCAAGGACTAACTTAATGAATTCATGTACATTAAATGGAATGAATGGCTGGATAATATTTTTACTATTTACGATAGTTTTTATATATCTTTTTAAAAATAGTAATAGTGTTGGTAGTGAACAATCAGCTAAGGATATATTAGATACGCGTTATGCAAAAGGTGAAATTTCAAAAGAAGAGTATCAAGAAAAATTAAAAGAGCTAGATATTTGAAAACTGTGTCCAATGTTAGCCTAAGTAAGTCACTTAAGCTAATATTGTTAAGGGGGAGTAATGAAAGGATGTATTCTTAATAGGTATGCTGAAATTATTACAGATGAACATCAACGAATAGGCAATCCATAATTAACGCTTGGACAATAAACCTATTTTAATTTAAAAGGCTCTATATGAATGTTTTAAAAAATCTTGAATTAACTAAAGTTGAAAACCTAAATATTGAGTCTTTGAAAATCTATTCACAACTTAGAGATAATAATTTCACTGAAGATAATAGTTTTATAGCAGATAGTCCAAAGGTAGTTAATATACTTTTGCAGACAGATTTGAGGGTTAAAAGTATTTTAGCAACTGCTGAGTATTATGAAGAGTTTGCTCATTTACTATCTTCAAAAGAGATTTCAAAGCTTTATGTGGCAGAAAAGAGTTTAATGCAGACGATTGTAGGACATAAGATTCATCATAACTGCATGATGCATGGTATCCGTCCTAAAGAGAGTCTTTTAGATAATCTAGGAGATAACATTATTATGTTAGATTCCATAACATCATCTGAGAATATTGGATCAATTGCAAGGAGTGCTGCAGCTTTGGGTGTTAGCTCTTATCTTGTGCCAGACTCTTCTCCGCACCCTTATGGTAGACGCGCGCTTAGAGTCTCTATGGGTTATGTAAGCCAGCTTAATATACATATTTATGATGATGTTTTTGTAACACTAAAGAGGCTTAAAAAGAATGGCTATAAAATATTTGCAGCAGAGGTTACAGATAGTTCAATACTCCTTGGTGAAGTTGAAATTCCAAAAAAATGGGTTTTGTTAATGGGGCATGAGGGGAAAGGGTTGTCACCTGAAGTTTTAGATGCGTGTGATGAGGTTGTTCAAATTGAGATGCAGAGTGATGTTAAAAGTTTTAATGTTGGTGTTGCCTCATCTATTATGATGTATCAGTTTAAAAATAGAGTTAAGAGATGATTGTTTATGATTTAATTGTGGTTGGTTCTGGTGCTGCTGGTATGATGGCATCTATAACTGCTGCAAGAAGTGGGAAAAAAGTTCTACTTTTAGAGAAGTTATCTAAGCTGGGTACAAAGTTAAAAGCGACTGGTGGAGGACGTTGTAATTTAACAAATACACTCTCAAATGATCTGTTTATGGAGCGTTTTGGACGTAATGGTAAATTCATGATGAACGCGTTAAGTGAGCTAGATTATAAAGCTTTAATAACCTTTTTTACAGAGTTAGGTGTTGAAACTCACGCGCCAGATGGGTACCACGTTTTTCCAACTACGCATAATGCTATGACTATTTTAAATGCTTTAGAAGAGGAGTTAAAACGCTTAAATGTTGATGTTAGGTGTAATGAAAAGGTAGAAACATTAGAGTTAGATAAGCAAAATATAACTGGTGTTATAACTCAAAAAGAGAAGTTTAGTGCGAAAAATGTAGTTATAGCAACAGGAGGACTTGGTTACCCTCAACTTGGTTCTGAGGGTGATGGTTACGCTTTAGCCTCATCAGTTAAGCATAAAATTACAGATTTACACCCTGCAATGATGCCTCTTACATGTAAAGAGAGTTGGGTAGAAAATTGTAGAGCTGATACTATTTCAAAAGTTCATATGAGAGTGAATCTTAAAAAAGTAAAAAGTTTAACTGCATATGGAGATTTGATATTTACCAAAAATGGTATTCGTGGACCTGTTGTATTAGATTTTGCAAGAGAAATTACACCTTTAATTTCTAAATATGGTGAAGTCCCACTGCTAATGAATTTGACAAAGGGGATGAACGAAGATCAAATTTTAAAACATTTTAAAAAAACAACTGACTTTACAACGCTAGAACTTGTTAAAACACTTCTTCCTGAGTCACTTAGTAAGGAGTTGTGTAAATTAGCAGGGGCAGATTACAATCTTAGATTCAATAAGTTAAATGGCGAGGTACGTGATAGTTTAATTAAACTTCTTGCATGGACTCCACTTACTATTACAGGGCATGATGGTTTTAAGATGGCTATGATTACTCGTGGTGGGGTCTCACTAAAAGAGATAAATTCACAAACTATGCAGAGTAAGTTAATATTTGGTCTATACTTTTGTGGTGAAGTTATGGATTTAGATGGTCCATGCGGTGGTTATAATCTACAGTGGTCATTTGCTAGTGGATATTTAGCTGGTAAATTGCTCTAATCTTAAAAATCTCTATTTGAAAAAAATGATAGTTAAAAGTAAGCATTAAGAGCTAAAAGAATAGGCTATAATTTCGCCAATAGGAGCGATTTAATGCAATATGATGTAATTGTAGTTGGAGGTGGTCATGCTGGAATTGAAGCATCACTAGTCTCAGCACGCATGGGTAAACGTACACTTTTAATTACTATTTTAGCTGAACAGATTGGTGCAACTAGTTGTAATCCAGCTGTTGGTGGACTTGCTAAGGGACATTTGGTTAAAGAGGTTGATGCACTTGGTGGGCAGATGGGATTGTTAACAGATGAGTCTGGATTACAATTTCGCATTTTAAATGAGACCAAAGGACCCGCGGTTCGTGGAAGTCGTGCTCAGATTGATATGGATGTTTATAGAGTAATAGCTCGTAATCTTTGTTTGACTACAGCAAACTTAGAAGTTAAACAAGAGAGTGTTGAAGAGTTAATTGTAGAAGATAAAACTGTTATTGGTATTCGTACACATTTAGAGAATGAGTATAGAGCTAAAGCTGTTATTATAACTACTGGAACATTTTTAAATGGTGTTGTGCATATTGGTAAAAGTAAACAAAGCGCTGGGCGTTATGGTGAATTTGCATCTTTAAATCTTAGCGAATCTTTAAAACGTCAAGAGATAAGAATGGGACGACTAAAGACTGGTACAACTCCCAGAATTGATGGAAGCAGTATTGACTTTTCTGTTATGGATGAACAAGATGGAGATAAAGAGCCTATTCCATTTAGTTTTCGTACAGATAGAGATAAGTTCTTTTCAAAAAAACAGCTTCCATGTTTCATAGCTTATACAAATGAAGATACTCATACTCTAATAGAGAGTAATTTTCATCGTGCTCCACTTTTTACTGGTCAAATTGAGGGAACAGGCCCTAGGTATTGTCCTAGTATTGAGGATAAGGTTGATAGGTTTAGAGAGAAAGATAGACACCATCTTTTCATCGAACCACAAACCGCTGAAGCTACAGAGTTTTACATTAATGGAATGAGTACTTCACTTCCCCCAGATGTACAAATTAGAATGATACAGAGTGTAAATGGGTTAGAAAATGCTCGAATTGTGCGCTATGGTTATGCAATTGAGTATGACTATGTAGACCCTACTGAACTTACTCATACCCTAGAGACTAAGAAAGTTAATAATCTCTATTGTGCTGGACAGATTAATGGTACAACTGGTTATGAAGAGGCAGCGGCACAAGGGTTAATGGCAGGGATTAATGCAGCTCTAAAGATAGATAATAAAGCGCCATTTGTTCTAAGACGTGATGAGGCATACATTGGTGTACTAATAGATGATTTAGTTACAAAAGGTACAAAAGAGCCTTATAGAATGTTTACATCACGTGCTGAGTATCGTCTTTTACTGCGTGAAGATAATGCTGATTTGAGACTAAGTAGATATGGACATAACCTTGGACTGCTTGATGATGCTTTTATGGACGCAGTTGAGAAAAAAAGAGCTGAGGTTGAAGTTGGTATGGCACATTTACGAAAAAGTGTTACGCCAAATAAAGAGATGTTAGCTTTTTTAGAATCTATTGGTGAAGATAGAATTAATGACAAAACAGAACTTCTAGCTATTGTAGCAAGAAAGAGTTTTAGTTATGAGAAGTTAACTCTACTTGTTCCAGAGATTGAAAGTCTAAGTTCAGAGGCAAAAGAGCAGGTTTTAATTGGTGCTAAATATTTTCGTTACATTGAAAAGCAACTTATTCAAATTGAGAGAATGAAAAGTATGATGAATGTTAAGATACCAAAAGATTTAAACTTTAGTTCAATTTCAGGACTTGGTAGTGAGGCGATTGAAAAACTTGAACATTTTGCTCCGCCTACACTTGATGCGGCTAGTAGAATTAGTGGACTTACACCTGCTGCAATTGAAATTTTACATATATATATAAGGATGAGTCAAAAATGAAAAATATTTACTACTATATTCATACAGGACATCGTTTTGGATTGGAGCGCTTTCGCCGCGCGGTTGCTATCATTCGTGAACTTGATGTTGAAGTTACACTTCTTTGTAGTGACTACCGCATTGCCTCTGCAGCGCGAGATTATGGTATTAAAAAGGCAGTTGGAATTGATGTATTACGAAATATTCCTAATATTGCCTACAAGGGTGATGTATTAATTTATGATTCACCTGAGCATAATGATGCGCAATTAGAGGATATGATTAGCTATTTTTCTGTTTTTATTCGCCTAAGTGAAACACAAAATGATAAAGTTATGGCTGGTGAATACCTTATTTCTCCATATATGAAAGGTGAGAAAATTTGTACAGCTTGGCCAGTTGCATCTATCTTTTTTTCTGAACATAAAAAAGAGCATGAGAAGGTTCTTTTCTTTGGAGATGATGATTATGAGAGAGATTTACCGCAAAAATCTGCTGAATTAAAAGCTCTTGGTTTAGAGCTATTAATGGGCTTTTATTACTTTTTTGATTATGAAAAAGAGTTAAAAAATTGTTTTTTAACTCTACATGAGAGTGAAGAGTATGAGCAGGTAATAGCTTCTTCAAATCATCTTGTTACATCATCTTCACAGTCTGCATTAGAATCTATAGCATCAGGTGGAAAACCTATTCTTTGGAAAAGAGCAGATTATCCAAATGAGCTTGAAAGTTTTTTAAGAGGGTTTGGTATTCCAATAGTCTCAACAATTAGTGAAGTAGAAAAACTGTTAAAGCAAGATCATGTTTATAAAAAAATTGAAAATGATATGCCAAAAATTAAAGAGTTTATAGAATCTAAGTTATAAAAGGCAATTGAGTAACAATTTAGTAATTATTAATTTTATTAAATAAAAGAAAGATGAAATAGTTTATAGAACTTTTAATTAAAGTTTAGATATATTTGCTTTTTTAATACTTTGAAAAAGGCAAAGAATGCACAGTAAGAGTAGAAGAGCATTTATAGGCAAAGCATTTGCAGGGGTCGCTGGTATTGGCGCTGTTGCATCACTCGTTGCAATGAAAAAGACATGGGATCCACTTCCAAGCGCACTTTCAGCTGGTTTTACAATTGTTGATTTAAATTTAGCAGAGGCTGGAAAACTTAATGTTATTAAGTGGAGAGGTAAACCAGTTTTTATTTTAAAACACACTAAAGACATCAAAAAAGATGAAGTACGTGATGTTGTTATTGGCAGTGATAGATACACAATTGTTATTGGACTTTGTACACATTTAGGATGTATCCCATCTTGGAACCCAAGCGATAAACAGTTTAAGTGTGCTTGTCATGGGGGAGAGTTTAGTGCTAGTGGTGTTCAAGAGTTTGGACCACCTCCACGTCCACTTGACATTCCTCCTTTTAACATTAAGGGTATGGAGTTAGTTTTAGGCGAAGAGGGCGAGCAGTATAAAAAAATTACTGCTGCTTCTGTATAGGGGGAATAGATGGCACAAATTGAAAAAAGTGAAGGCATAGCAGATTGGTTTGACCAACGTCTTGCTACTAAAAAATTCAACAAAGTAATGATGACGGAATATTGGATTCCTAAAGATATTAACTTTTTATGGGCAATGGGTGTTATTTTGGCATCTATGTTTGGAGTACTTTTAATTTCTGGAATTTTCCTTTTAATGTACTATAAACCTGATACCGCACTAGCATTTGATAGTGTTAATTACACAATTATGCAAGAAGTTGCTTATGGTTGGCTGTTTCGCCATATTCATGGTGTTGGTGCGTCTGTAATTTTTTTAATTATCTACATTCACATGTTCACAGGTATTTATTACGGCTCATATAAACGTGGACGTGAGATGATTTGGATTAGTGGTATGCTTCTTTTTGTACTCTTTTCAGCCGAAGGATTTAGTGGTTATATGCTTCCTTGGGGGCAAATGAGCTACTGGGCAGCTTATGTTATTACAAATATTTTTGGTGGAATTCCTGTTATTGGTGATGAGCTTGTTGTCTGGATTAGAGGTAACTTCTTTGTTTCAGATGCAACTTTAACACGTTTTTTTATGCTTCATGTGCTTTTAATTCCTTTAGCAATTATGGGAGCAATTGGACTTCATTTTTATGCTCTACGTATTCCTCATGTAAATACTCAAACTGGTGAAAGTGTAGACTTTGATACAGAATCTGAACGTTTCTTAGCAGGTGATAAAAAGAATTCAAAAGTAATTCCATTTTGGCCTGTATTTTTGGCAAAAGACTTTTTTGTGCTTAGTACATTTTTAGTGTTTTTCTTCTACTTAGTCTTTTTCCATTATAACTTTGCAATGGATCCTGTTAACTTTGACCCTGCCAATGATCTAAAAACTCCTGCACATATCTACCCTGAGTGGTACTTTTTATGGTCTTATGAAGTTTTACGTGGTTTCTTTTTTGATATAGCAGGAATAAAAGCATTTGATTTAGGACTGATGGCATTTGCTTTTGCAAATGGTATTTTCTTTCTTCTTCCATGGTTAGATAGAAGTCCAACGATTGCACCTGCGAATCAACGTCCATATTTTAAAGTATGGTTTTGGTTACTTATTATGGTGATGATTATTCTTAGTGTATATGGAAAATTACCTCCAACAGGAACAAATGCTTGGGTTGGCTTTGTGTCCAGTGTTTCATTTTTAGTACTGTTTATCTCACTGCCAATTGTGACAATGTTTGAAAAAAGGAGCAGTAAATGAAAGAGTGGAAAATTTTAGGAGTACTCGTAATATTTACGGCAATTTTATATATTGGTGTTGAGCCTTATGCACACTCAGTTATGCACCCCCATGTTGCGCCTGAAGATTATAAATTTACAGATTTAAATGATGTGAAGTTAAAAGAACAGGGTAATGTAAAAAATGGTGAGGCTCTAGTACAGTCTAACTGTATAGCTTGTCATGGTCTTGAAGCTGCTGGAATGAACGCTCCTATGGATAAAGCGACATCTGCTTCTGTTTATGGTGTAGTCCCACCTGACATTAGTACAGCTGGACTTATTTATGATAAAAACTATTTGGCTAATTTTATTAAAAATCCTTCAAAAGCTGCAAAGCTTGAACATAAATTTAATGCAGAAAATCCACATCCAATGCCAAATTATGAGTGGATGAGTGATGAAGAGATTAATGATATGGTTGCTTATTTAGTTTCAATCGCTCCAAGTCATGTAGAAGATAAAAAAGTTTTCCAAGAGGCGTGCTCCAGATGTCATTCAATGCATTATGATAAAATTAAAGCAGATTCTGATGTAACAAAATACATGGGCTCATATCCTCCTGATTTATCAATTATCATTAGAGCACGTTCTGATGAGTTCTTAAATACATTCATTAATGACCCTCAAAAACAACTACATGGTACAGCAATGCCTCGTGTAGGTTTGAACGAAGAGTCTCAAGCTAAGGTTATGAATTATTTAGAGAGTATTGGTGATTCAAAAAAGCAAGAGCGTGAAGAGTTAGCTCCTTGGGTTCTTGGATATTTAGTAATTTTAGCACTTTTCGCATATCTATGGAAAGTGAAAATTTGGCGTGAAGTTCACTAGAACTTAGTGCCTTGTATTGTCGTTAAGCTTTAGCGACAATGCAAAACTCCATCTTCTTCCTCCTTTTAATCTAACCTGAAATATTTTGTGCTACCCTTTCAATAAAAATAGAGAGTACTAATTATGCTGGTTGATGGGTTTGATAGAAAAATTGATTATTTAAGGGTTTCTGTTACAGAACGGTGTAATTTTAGATGTCAATATTGCATGCCTGAAAAACCATTTTCGTGGGTACCTAAAGAGAACCTATTAAACTTTGAAGAGCTATTTATGTTCATTAAAGTCGCAATTGATGAGGGTGTCACTAAAATTAGAATTACAGGTGGTGAGCCAACACTCCGTGCTGATTTAGATCGTTTTATAGCAATGATTAGTAACTACAAAAATGATATAGACCTCTCAATGACCTCAAATGGTTTTTTACTTCATGAATATGCAAAACCACTTAAAGATGCTGGGCTTAAGCGTATAAATATCTCTTTAGATTCATTAAAAAAAGATGTAGCTGCAAAAATTGCTAATAAAGATGTTTTAGATGGTGTCTTACGTGGAATAGATGCCTGTTTAGATGTTGGTTTGAAAGTTAAAATAAATGTTGTACCAATTCGTGGTGTTAACGAAGATGAGTTAGTAGACTTGTTGGAATATTCAAAAAAACGTGGAATGGGCATAAGATTTATTGAATTTATGGAAAATACACACGCTTCAACACTTACTCAAAGAGTTGATAATAAAGAGATTTTAAATATTATCTCAAAGAGTTATGAGTTTGAAGATGTTGGTTTTGATGGAAGTAGCCCATCTCATTATTACCGTCTTGATGATGGGTATGAATTTGGTGTTATTGAGCCACATGAAGATGATTTTTGTAAAAATTGTAATCGAATACGTTTGACTGCTGAGGGAAATTTAATTCCATGTCTTTACTTTGATGAGGCTTTGAGTATTAAAGATGCTATTAAATCACATGATTTTGAAAAAGCAACTCAAATATTAAAAGAGGTAATTGCAAATAAACCTGAGAAAAATCGTT